>MDSY01064916.1_pt1 | contig 16298 bp, 19 predicted proteins | sample 811131 | NCBI WGS metagenome assembly MDSY01 (sample SAMN05326643, study PRJNA326480) | marine metagenome | isolation source: seawater | place: Atlantic Ocean: South West | collected 2010
CTAATTTAAAAGAATTTAAAGCAACAAACACAACTCCTTTATCAAGTTACTTCAATGCAGTTATTCCGGCCTTTGAGAAACTAAAAAAAGAAGGAAAGATTGATCATTGGGGTATTGGTTTGGGTCAAGAAGAAGCTTTAATAAAGGCAATCAATCATGAGCATCCCCCAGAAGCTATGCAATGTGTAGTAAATATTCTAAATTCTAACGGAGCAATTGGTTATATAAGCAAAAAACCTAATCCAAATATAATTCTTGAAGAATGTCAGAATAAAAATATACCAATACTTGCGATAAGAGCGGTTCAAGCTGGAGCGCTTACTTCAAGTATGGATAGAAAACCAAATCCATCTGGTTTAGATAAAGCAGATTTTAATGATTTTAATAAAGCATTACCCTTTAGAGAACTTTCAGAAAAATGGGGAGAGACGCCTGCGTCTTTAGCTCATAGATTCGCTTTAAGTATTGAGAAAGTTAGTTCAGTAATACTGGGGATTAAAAATCGGGAAGAGTTGAAAGAATGTGTATATGCTGAAGAAAAAGGTAAACTCAATGATGATCAAATTAATGAATTAAAAGAACTTTTTTAGGGTAATTCTCTTAAGGTTATTTTATAGGTTCAGACTCTTTTTGATATTTATAATATCCATTCACAGGAATCATAACATGGGCCCAAATTGTTTTTGGAAACATTACATAAGGTGCACCATTTGAGAAATCTGCATTCATATTGTCAAGTGATGATGGATCCTTAGGCATTAACATAAGATGAGGTCCTGATTCAATCCATTGTCCTGGTGTGCTATCTTCTTTATTAAGAACACCTGCCTTAAGATTATCCTCACCGACATCACCATGAAGCATCCACATCCAACCATCATTATCTAGTTGAGGTTTTTTTCCAGCCATATAAGCCATCATCCATTTAACTGCTTCTTTATCAGAGCACGCAGGCATGGCTTCGTGAACATCTTTCCATCCGTTTTTAGGAAATGGCCTTGGGTTTCCAGCCTGACAAGTCCATCCATTTGAACCCTTTCTTATTACTTCACCATTTCCACCAATTATTGTAGCAAAATCTCCTATAAACGAAGGAGCGGCGCTAGAATAAGCGTCTATTTGCCATTCATTGGAAGCATGATTATTTCCTGCAAAAGCGTTAGTAGATAAAAGGAAAATCATAATAATTAATTTTGTAATAAGAGCTTTGTTCATAATTTATAACCTCTGTTTTATAGTTTATTATATTCTAATAATATAAAGTATAAAAATGAAAACTTTTCGTATCATAATTTATATTGCTTTATTTTCTTTAACCACGATTGTTCTCTTGTTTGGTTTTAAGCCTTTTAAGAGAACAGTTGATAGTGAAATAACTTTAATTAAAGAGTTAGATCAATATCCAACTATCAGTTATAGATTATCTGACGGAACTTATTTAGTTTCTGTCAGAACTTCAATGCCAGAGGTTAAGACTTATATGGTTAGGTGGTGGTTTTCTGATTTTCTAAAAACAAGTGAACATTATAGATTATGGCATCCTAAGGATCATGTATGGATGGATTGGGAAAGCAAGGAAGAGGGAAAAATAATTGGAGCTTCCCATCTTGTTCATGAATATATTGGAGAAAATTTAAGAAAACTCAGAATACAATTTGTAGATTCTTCTGAGTTTTTTGGACATAACATAAATAATAAGGATACTTTTGCAATTTGCGCAAGAGTAGGAGAGCTTGAAAGAGATCTCAATATAGCAAAAATGTGTCATGTTGTTATAAATACTAAAACTGGGGCAGAAATGAGATCACGTTTTTGGATGGGACACATAGCAAAAAGAAAGAAGAATGAAGTTACCCCTTCTTTGTTAGGATATGTAGGTAATACAGCTTTAATTAGGATGCTAATTATTAATAAAAAAAGTGCCGAAGACCTCAAAAAACACGCAAAAGAAGAAATGAAATTTTTAGGAGAGATTCTTCCAGACCTTTATCAATCTCAAAAAGTTGAATATAAGTAGGCTATGGGTTTTTCTCCTCAATTAACTCCACAGGAAATGTTAGAATTAGGTGTATTTGGAGGCTTCTATTTTCAAGATACTTCTGAATTTCCGAAGGCCTGGTTCGACAATGCTAAAATTAGCTTTGATGGATTTAAAGTGGATTTAAATTATTTTAAAATTGAATCTGGCCAATCATTACAAGTTTGGCAAAATAAGGGATGGATAACACCTGAAGATCCTTTGGGGTGGTTCCAGTGGTATTGTAGATACTTTATGGGACGAAGAATTGATAAAGTAGATAACTTTCAAATAAAAAGATGGAAAGCATTTGGCCCGAGACATATTGGAGGGATTAAAAAAAATTGCGAGGAGGGTGATATATGGTGTAGAGCAAGACAAAGACAAGCTCTTCTTCAGTGGGCATATGACCCTTTTTTTTAATATTTAATAATGTGCAGGTTTATTTTTTGTTCCAATTATCATTGGAATTATAACCAGTAGATTAATTGCTGAATGAATTAACAGTATTTGTGTTGCTAAAAGGTCTAAAGATAAAATATTTAAATACATAATAGATAAGATTATTATTAGGGATCTAAATATTTCTAAATACAGAACAAAACCCCTATTGCTTAATGCAAAGGAAATTATTAATGAGGATGCTATAAGAAATAACCCAAAAGACACAGTTTCTATAAAAAGTTGATTATTTAATGTAAAAAACACAACCATAGTAAGAACCGGTATAAATATTAATTGCAACCAAACGAATTTTGAAAGTGTTGAAGACATATCAGTGTTGAATTTTTCATTTTGCTCAAACTCTTTATTTGGGAATTTTAATTCTACATCTTTGGGTCGCCAGGTTGTTTTAGCAAACCAAACTTTAATCTTATCTTTCCAATTTTTTGTATAGTAGGAGTCTTTGAACATGCTTATGAAAACTTCAATATTTGCCCAAACAGGATTCCAGCTTCTCAAGGCTTTAACAGTACCATAGACAGGCTTAATTTCATCTTTTTCTTCACAATATGTTCCAAAAAATCTGTCCCATAAAATGAAAACACCGCCATAATTTTTATCAATATATTCAGGATTTTTTGCGTGATGAATTCTATGATTTGATGGTGATATAAAGTATTTCTCATACCATCCTAATTTCCCAATATGTTCAGTGTGAACCCAAAACTGGTAAATTAAATTAAGGCCTCCAACTGCTACAAATACTACTGAAGGTATGCCAATCAATAAAATTGGAACGAAAAATATCCATTTCCATAGAAAACCTGAACTTGTTTGTCTTAGCGCCGTTGAAAGATTAAATTCTTCTCCATGATGATGTACTGCATGTGTAGCCCAAAGAAATTTATATTCGTGATGAAGTCTGTGCATCCAATAATATAAAAAATCATAAAGAACAAAAGCTAGTATCCATGTAAAAGGTGAATTAATTGGGAGTTGAAAAAGATTTAGGTTTTTTGCCGCATAAGAAAAAACAACCCCCTGAAATCCTAAATTTAAGATTGTTGGGAATCTACTAATAAGGCCAATATTAATACTTGTTATGGTATCATTTAATCGGTAAGTATTTTTTCCTTTTAAGAGACCATAAGTTAACTCAATTCCAATCATTAAAAAGAATATAGGAATTGCTAAAAATATCAGAAAAGATTTATCCATTATAAATTTGTTATCCTTTTTTTTAGTTTTTATATAATATTTTAACTTATGTATGTGAAGTTAAATTAAATCAAATGAATAAATTACCTGACCCAAATAATATCCTTTGCAAGGAAGTGTTTGATAAAATGAAAGAAAAACTCAAATTTCTTGCTGATAAATTTAAAATTAATAATATTAATGATGACTTTTTCAAAGAAATTGTAATTCCTTTATCTGTGCATTTCGATTCTTTAAAAAAGGATAACAGCCCATTTTTAGTTGGATTAACTGGAGGCCAAGGATCTGGTAAAACAACTTTATCAGAATTTGTTCAGTTAATTCTCAAAGAGTATTTTAATAGAAAATCCATAGGATTTTCAATTGATGATATTTATAAAACAAAAGAAGAAAGAAAAGAGTTAGGGTTATCTATACACCCATTATGCGAAGTAAGGGGAGTTCCGGGAACGCATAATGTTCAACTAGGTTTAGATACATTAAATTCATTATATAATGCTGATCCAGATCAAATCACATTGATTCCAATTTTTTCTAAACCACTCGATGAACATCTACCCAAAGAAAATTGGATAAAATATTCAGGTAAGCCAGATTTTATTTTTTTTGATGGTTGGTTTTGTGGGGCTAAACCAATTTCTGAAGAAAATTGGGAAGAACCAATTAATGAGCTAGAGAAAAACGAAGATCCAAATGGATTATGGTCAAAGTGGTACAACAAAGAATTAAAAGGCGATTATCAGAAACTTTTCGATGCCTTTGATATTCTTGTAATGATTAAAGTACCAAATATGGAACATGTTTATGAAAGTAGATGGGTGCAAGAAAAGACTCTTGCAAAGACCTTAAAAGATGAAGAAATGAAAAAGAAGATTATGACTAAAGATGAGGTTTATAGATTTGTAATGCATTATGAGCGTTTAACGCGATATATATTAGAGGAAGTTCCTAAATTTGCTGATATAGTTATAGCAAGAGATAAGAGTTTCAATTTTAAAAAGATATAGAGGTGATAGAAAGATATGGAACAAGATAATTTACCAAAAGTTGTTAGAGTTAAAGATAGTTCGAAAGAAGATGTAAAAAGTGCACTTAAACTTGGTTTTTCAACTGACCCATTAGTCCGTTGGGTCTTTCCTGATGCAAATTCATATTTAAAATCCTTTGATTTATGGATGGAAGAATTTTCTAAAATATCGTTTTCAAATGATATTGTTTTTGCTGATGATAATTTTTACGGAGCATCATTATGGCATCCTCCGGGTGCAAAATTTGACGAAACTTCCTTAGCTCCAACTTTTGATTCTATTCCAAAAGATAGGTTAGAAAATGTTATTCAATTTTTTGAAGAATTCTCTAATTATCATCCAGAAGATGCTTGGTATCTTGCTTTTATTGGTGTGGATCCTTCTAAGCAAGGCATGGGAGTTGGTTCGTTCATATTAAAGGAGGCTTTAAAAATGATTGATGAAAAGGGTGAGAAAGCCTATTTAGAGTCATCAAATCCTAGAAATATGTCTTTATATGAAAGACACGGTTTTGAAAGTATTGGAAAGGTTCAGATAGGGGATTCTCCTCCAGCACATCCAATGCTTCGAGAAGCTAGAAAATAAACTTATTGTTGAGTATTTACTTACATTCTGTAATATTAAATTCTTAATAATTCAAACTTCAGGGAGATAAATATGTCTAATATAATGATCGTTGGTGCAACAAGAGGAATTGGCCTGGAACTCACAAAACAATATTCTGAGGAAGGCAATTCTGTTATTGCATGTGCGCGTGATACTGGATCATCATCTTTGTTAGATGAATTAGCTTCTGGTAAAGATAATATTTCAATTGAACAGTTAGACGTTGCTAATCCTTCTTCCATAGAGGAAGCTTCAAATAAAATTGGTGATACAGCTATCGATACCGTTATTATAGTTGCTGGTGCTGTTGGAGGAATGCCTGAGAATCAATCTATCGATAATATCGATGTTGAAGAGTGGCATAGAACATTAGACACAAATACAATAGGCCCGCTTTTAGTTGCGAAAGCTTTTAAAGATAATTTAGTTGCGTCGGGTAATGGAAATTTAATGATCTTATCAAGTCAATTAGGGGCTTCAACATGGCCAATGGGTGGAATGTATATTTATTCAACCACTAAAGCTGCCGTTGGAAAAGCTGGAAAGATATTATCACTTGACTGGGCTGAAGAGCCAATAACAGTTTCAATTATGCATCCAGGTTGGGTTCAAACAGATATGGGTGGACCAACAGCTGAAATAACAGCTGAAGAAAGTGCTTCAGGTATTAGAAATGTTATTAATGGCTTAACTAAAGAAGATTCTGGTAATTTCTATAAATGGAATGGAGAAATCCATCCTTGGTAAGAATTTAAGGAACTTTTTAGGAATTTTTCATATGTATTTTTCTAAATTGTCCTGTTTAAGGGTTTTTGCGCTTTTTATTTTTCTATTTCCTCTTATTTCGTATGCTGAGAAAATAGATTTTACTCGACACCTTATCAATTATCAGATTGCAGATAGAGAAAAAGGGCAGACAACTTTTTTTGGAACTGAAGGACCTGCTAGGCTAATAATCTCACGTTCTAATTTAATGACAAACTTAGAAATCAATTTAAATAATAATAAGATTATTGTTGATGATTCATTTGATGGGAAAAAGGATATTGAAATTGCTATCGATCTTATTAAAGAAAATACTCTTTATCTTAATGTGGAAGAAATAAATAAAGACGAATTTACATTGCGAATAAAACAAACTGCAGAAGTTAATTTAAATGTAATTTCTCGGATTCATTTTAATACAAATGTTACGGACTTCAACAAAACTAAGAATTTTTATAACTCTTTAGGCTTTGAAAAACTATCTGGCGCTCCGGAAACAAATACTCAAGCTATGGCTAGAGCTATGGGAATTAAAACACCTACTTCATATGATGGTTCACAAGGGGGTGAGGCAGGGGGCTATGTTCTTTATGCTGAACTTCTTGGTATTAATAATTATAATGGTGGAGTTATTGATGTAATTGAATTTACAATTCCAAGAAATGAAGAGAAACCTTATTCCACTATGAATAATATAGGTATGGTAAGTGCTTCCATGTATTCAAGTAATATAAATTCTGATTATGAATATATGAAGAGTAATGGAATTAAATTTATTTCATCTCCTATAAAAAGATCTGATGGTAAGAATTTTGCAATTTTTCAAGATCCAGACGGAACATTTTATAAATTAATTGAAGGTGTTACTCAAAAAGATGAGAAAAATATAACAAATATTTATAAGATTGGTGAGGTAACCTTTAATATTAGTGATTTAGAAAGGTCCAAAGCTTGGTATAAAATGTTTGGATATAAGATATCAAATACTCTACCAGAAACAGAATCTTTGGAAGTTTCAAAAGCAATGGGTTTTGATAAAGCAATTAAAATTAAAGGTAATCTGATGAAACTTAAAGGCGATGGTTCAGAAATTGAATTGATCCAATGGATAGAACCTAATAATAATACTAAACCATATCCTATCCCAATAAATCATCCTGGAATCCATAGAATAGCTTTTGCAACAACTGATATAGAAGCAGATGTAAGAGAGCTAGAATTACAAGGGGTCCAGTTTATTTCAGGTATTACACCATGTTGTACAGGTCCTGATTCTTCATCAGGCATTATTGCATTTTATGATCCGGATGGAATTATTGTTGAGCTCGCTGAAATGCCATTTTATGCAAGAATATTATTCCCAATTATCCTTTGGTTTAGAGGTATAATTGATTAAGGAATTACTATTATTCCTTCATCAGGATTAATATGCCCCCTTATAACCTCATCGTAAGTCTTTACAAACTCATGCAAGCCAGAAATCTCTTTAATATTCATCCATTCAATGCTTTGTTTGGCTCTAGTATTCATGAAGGCTGATGTTCTTTGGTTATAACCTTCCGACCCCCAATCACTAATTCTTTTTTGAATATGATCGGGAGCAAAAAAGAATTCAGTGCGATCTCTGATCATCAATTGACCAAGTGCATCTTCTGCTGTTGTTTCACTATCCCAATGAGTCATTCCGACAGTAATACATTTCAACATATTGTCTTTAAGAGAGTCATGCAAAGTCCCTAATATTTCCCTATTTCCTGCCATATCAACCATTACACTTTGAATATCTGAATTAACTTTCTCAAGTTGGTTGTAAGATATTACTTCATCATAACAACCTAAGCTTTCAACAAAATCTATATTTTTTGAAGCGGTAAGCCCAATAATTTTTGGCTTTTCATCTTCATCTTTTAGACCTTGAGCAAGACCTATCCCTGTCTTGCTTGAAGCACTAACAATTATTACTTGGGAAGCTCCCAAATAAGATTCATTTTGAAGGGCGTCACATAAACAAAAAGAAGTAATGTGAAGAGGAAACAAAAGAGCTCTTAAATTATCCATTGTGCTATCATAATTCTCTTCGCCAGAAAGTCGAATATAGTTGTTATAAACGGGGGGCAATTCTTTTCGGTGATCCTTACCGTCAGTAAGGCTTTGATCAGTAACTTTTATAGGGTTTAATATTATTGAATTTGATGCTGGAAAATAACCAAAAAGCCTTTCATCAATCTTTATATTCTCATTATTAGAATGAATAACTTTGGCAAAACCCCACATTGGAATACATCCCCATTCATCTTGTGAATCATTTAATGAAGGAAAAAATTTCCAATATCCCATCATATCACCAGCAAGACCGTAAGTTATATTGTTTGCGGTAAAAGCAAAGCGTTCAATCTTTACTAAAATTTCGCCTTTCTCTAGATTAGATGAATCAAGATTTCCACTTTCTATGCGCGTTTGTGTTAAATCATTTTTTGAAGTTTGAAGTTCGCTAATTTCTGAACTCATTTTTTCTCCTTTACAATCTTTCCGTAAGTGAATTTAATATAACAAAAAAGAATTGTCTTTTCAGTAATTTACTTTAAGGAATAAATTTAATTGGAAAATAATAATAAAACTATTGTAATAGGTGTTCCAGCATCACCTTATACAAGAAAGATGTTAGCTCTATTACGATATAGAAGAATTCCTTATAAAATTATATGGGGGAATACTAAAGAAATCCTAGATGAGATGGGCTTGGCTGCACCAAAACCTCTTCTTTTACCAGTTTTTATATTTCCCAATGAAAAAGAAGCAATATGTGATTCAACTCCAATAATTCGTCAGCTTGAAACCCAATTTGGAGATAGAAATGTAATTCCAGAAGATAAGGCTTTGGCATTTATTAATTCAATATTAGAAGATTTTGGTGATGAATGGGTTACGAAATTTATGTTCCACTATAGATGGCATTTTAAAGAAGATATTAACAATGCAGGAAATATTTTACCTCTATTAAGTGCAGTGAATTTAGATGATGAGTCTCATGAAACTTTTAAAAATTATATTTCTGAGCTTCAGGTTAGTAGATTATGGGTTGTAGGCTCAAATGATAAAACCGCTCAAATAATTGAAGAAAGTTATAAAAGATTGTTAGTCCTTTTAGAGGATCATTTTAAGAATTCACGATATTTACTTGGAAGTAGACCTTCCTCATCTGACTTTTCTTTTTATGGACAAATGACCCAATTAATAGGGTTCGATCCAACTTCAAGAGCATTAGCTTTAGAAGTGTCCCCTAGATCAGTTGCATGGGTAGATATTATAGAAGATCTTTCGGGATTAAGCGTCAAATCAAACGATTGGTTTTCACTTGAAGACGCTCCAAATTCTCTACATGCTATTTTTGAAGAAATAGGAAAAGGATATGTTCCAGCAATGGTAGAAAACTCAAAAGCTTTATCCGAAGGTTTAAATAGTTGGAAAGTAAATATAAAGGGAGCAGAATGGGAACAGAAAGTATTTCCTTATCAGGCAAAGTGTTTACAATGGATAAAGGACGAATTTAATTCTTTGGAAGTTAAAGATAAAAAAAGAATTGAAAATTTTTTAGCTAATACAGGATGTGAGAATTTAATATCTTAGGGGAAGAAGTGTGGAAATTTTAAGAACACCTGATAACTGTTTTTCTAATTTAAAGGATTATCCTTTTGAGCCACATTATACATCTGTTAATACCCATGATGGGAGTGATTTACGAATTCACCATATTGATGAAGGTCCAAAAGATGGGCCAATTCTTTTAGCTATGCATGGTCAACCAGTATGGAGCTACCTTTATATTAGGATGATACCTTATCTAACTGCCGCTGGTATTCGCGTTATAGCTCCAGATTTACCTGGTTATGGTAAATCCGACAAACCCGCAAACCTTGGCGACTATTCTTACCAAAGACAAGTAGATTGGATGGTTCAGTGGTTGGAGAAAAATAACTTAGAGGACCTTACTTTTTTTGGACAAGATTGGGGCGGCCTAATCGGGTTGAGAATGGTTGCTGATAAACCCGATCGCTTTTCAAAAGTTTCAATGGGAAACACTGGGTTACCATATAACCCAAATGTTTCTGATGAAATAATAGAGGAGGTAAAGGCTTTTAGAGCTAGTCCTTTAAGATTAACACCTTTTTCTATGATGAAAGAAGTTAGAAAAATGGATGGAGGAGAAACTTCTCCAGCCTTGAAATTTATGTATTGGCAAAAATGGTGTTGGGATACTGAGGATTTACCAATTGGTTTTGTTACCTCATCAATGATGGAAAACAGACCTAGAATATCTATGCTAGCTCAATATATATTTATAAAACTAGGTTTAGGAAGAGTATCTAATTTTGGATCAGAGCTCGTTAAAGCTTACGAAGCGCCTTTCCCTGATGGTAGTTATAAAATGGGCCCGAGAGCAATGCCTAGTCAAGTTCCAATAATTCCTGATGCATCGTTGGAACAACAAAAGAAGGCAAGAGAATTTTTTAGTAAATGGGATAAACCCTTTTTAAGTGTTTTTGCTGGAGATGACCCCGTTACAAATGGTATAGAGCAAGATGTTTTAGATATGTGCCCTAATGCGAAAAGTGCTCCTCATATTGGTGGAGGTCATTTCTTTCAATGGACCAGAGCTGAAAAACTTTCAGGAATATTGATAGACTTCATAAGGGAGAAAAAATGAAAAATTTTGTAATTATTATTAGTGTTTTTATAATCTTAGGAAGTGTAGGTTGGCATTATCGAGCCAATATCATTTTTGAGATATATCCCCTTATCCTTGAAGCACGAGGATCTGGAGAAGAGTCGAAGCTATCAATAAAAAAAATAAATGGAGATGAAGTAATGGAAGTAAAAAATGCAATAAGACCAACTGATGGGCAAATGAAGGGTTTATTTGAAGGTGATATTGATACACCCATATATATGGTTAACTTACTAAAATTTAAAGATAAAGCAGAGTATGAAGATGGTCGTGAAACTAATTTGACTGGTGCAGAGGCTTACTCAATTTATGGACAAGAAGTGCAGGGTCATCTTAAAAAAGTTGGAGGAGAGGCAATTTTTTCAGGAATAGTTGAACGATTGATGCTGGGTGAAGTAGGAGAGCTTTGGGATGTAGTTGCAATTGCTAAATATCCGAGTCGTAAAGCAATGCTGGAGATGATAATGGACTCAGACTATCAAGAAAGCGAAAAACATCGTTCTGCGGGTTTAAAAGGCCAACTTAACATTGAGACGAAAACAGGAGCATTTGAATGGTAAATTTTTTCAATAAAATCCTTCCTGAAAATGCGAATAATAATTATTCAGGAAGTCGAATAGCGTTTTGGATGCTGATAGCTGTTCTTGCATTGATGACTTGGCGTTCAATAATACATATGTTCTTTGAACCTTTTGGTCTTCATGAAATAGCAAATGTAATGGTTTTAACGGGCGATCCGGATCCAATGCCATTGATATATAGGTTTTTTTCTATATGGGGCTTTGCACAATTAATTTTTTGTTTTGTATGTTGGATAGCTATTTTTAAATATAGATCTTTTGTTCCACTTATGTATGTGTTTTGGATAATTGAGTGGGGAGTAAGACTCTTGTATTATCCTTTCTTTGGTAGAGGCGGGGATGTTATTAATAATTTTAATAGCTCTGCAACACCCGGTGTCTATCTAGCTCCATATATACTTATTTTCTTAATTATATTCTTTATTTTATCCCTTAGAGAATCGAAATGAGAATTTTAAGATATATATTCATATTAATCTTGATTTTAATAGTAGGGATAATTGTTTTAACAAGAATCCCAGCAGTTCAAGACCGAGTGACTGCTAATGCTATTAATAGAATTTTAAGTAGCCAAACCACTTTACCTGAAGATGCTTTAAGCGCTGTAGTCTGTGGTAGTCGATCTCCATTACCTGCACCGGGGAGAGCGGAGGCTTGTATCTTAATAAAGGCTGGAAAAAATCTTTATGTAATTGATGTTGGTGATGGAAGTGTAACTAATTTGAGAAATTGGAGAATTGATTTAGGAAATGTTAAGGCAGCATTGTTTACTCATCTTCATTCTGATCATATATCCGACCTTGCAGATTTGCATTTAAATGCATGGATTGCACAATCAAGGTCTAAAAAACTTTCTGTTTATGGGCCAAAGGGAGTTGAAACTGTCACTAAAGGCTTTGAAGATGCGTATGCTTTAGATTATCTATTTAGAAATGAGCATCATGGAGATGAAGTTGCACCTTTAGATGTATCAGGTTTTGAGCCTTACCCTATTGATTTATCAAATCCTATAATTATTAATGATGATGGTTTAAAAGTAACGGCTTTTGCAGTTGTTCATGATCCTGTTGAGCCAGCATTAGGTTATCGTTTTGACTATAAAGGAAGGTCTATCGTGATAAGCGGGGACACAATTTATCATGAGAATGTTATAAAAAACTCTTTGAATGCTGATGTTTTATTTCACGAAGCTCAGGCCAATCATATATTGAAGATAATCAAGGATACCAATCAAAAATCTGGTAATATTCTTGCTGCTAAAATCATGTCAGATATTACAACATATCACACAACACCAATTGAGGCGGCTGAGGTAGCAAATAAAGCTAATGTAGGTCATTTAGTTTTTTATCACCTTACTCCTGCACCAAGACTAAGTTTAATGGAAGACATGTTTGTAAGAGGTGTAAGTGAAATTAGAAAAGATTGGACTCTTTCTGAAGATGGTACAATGATAATACTGCCTTTAAATTCAGATAAAATTGAAATTACATCTATAAAGTAAAGAATGATTTATATTATTTTAAAGATAATAATAACTGCTTGTTTAATAGCCTTAATAAGTGAAATTGCAAAAGCAGATGATAGGTTAGGCGGCCTTATTGCTGCAATGCCTATTGTTACTTTCTTGGTAATATTATGGATGTATTATGAGGGTAATTCTACAGACAAAATTTCTTCACATATTTCATATACTCTTTTGTATTTACTTCCGACGATACCAATGTTTTTGGTATTTCCATTTTTTATAAATAAATTTGGCTTTTATATAGCAGTTATTATAAGCATTCTTATAACTGCAATAGGGGTAATTATTGTTGATGCTCTATCAAGACAATATGGATATAAATTATTTTAATTAGTATCAAAAAAATTATCGCATTTCTTTAAAACAATTCCTGATTTCATTAACAAATATTTCTGGTTGTTCAAAAGCTGCAAAATGACCACCTTTTTTCAATTCATTCCAATAAACAATATTTGAATATATCTGCTCAGCCCAACTTCTTGGGGTTCTAGAAATTTCTTTAGGAAAAATACTGCACCCTATTGGAAGCTCAAGTTTTTCTTCAGGGTTACCACCGAATGATCCAAAACTTTCCCAATAAAGTCTTGCGGAAGAGGTTGCGCTTTTTGTAAGCCAATAAAACATTACATTATCTATTAACTCTTCTTTATTTAGGATATTTTCAGGATGCCCATTGCAATCTGTCCATTCGTAAAATTTTTCAATAATCCAACTTGCTTGCCCAATTGGAGAATCGACAAGACCATAGCCTAATGTTTGAGGTCTTGTGCTTTGTTGTTTAGAATAGCCGGATCCCCATTCTTGATAATAACCAAGACCTTCAAATGCAATTTTATCTCTTTCAGATGGATTTTCTAATGCCTCTTTAGTAGGTGGGGCAAATGGCATATTGACATGGATACCTTGGCAACTTCCTTTGTTTTGTTTTCCTATTGCTATAGTTATTGCAGAACCCCAATCACCACCTTGGGCAAAGTATTTACTGTATCCAATTTTATTCATTAATATGTCCCATAATTCTGCAATTCTTTCGACACCTGTACCTGTTTGAGACGGTTTTCCTGAAAATCCGTAACCTGGTAGAGTTGGGCAGACCAAATGGAATGCGTCTTCAGCTTTTCCTCCGAAGGAAACTGGATCAATTAAAGGTTTAATAACTTTATGAAACTCTACGATAGAACCTGGCCAACCATGACTAATTATTAGAGGTTTAGCCTCTTCGTGAGGACTCTTTATATGTATAAAATGAATATCAAGTCCTTCAATATTAGTTATAAATTGAGGAAATGAATTATAATATTCTTCTCTTGATCTCCAATCATATTCATTAATCCAGTAATCACTAATTTCTTTTATATAAGAAAGAGGTATTCCTTGTGACCAATCTTCAACAGTTTCTTTTTCTGGCCATCTTGTTGATAATAATCTTCTTTTGAGATCCTCAAGATCATCATTGGAAATTTGAATCATAAAGGGGTTTATTTCAGACATAATTTTTTATCCTCACTTAATATTTAAATTATGGCAAAAATTATGCTTTAATAAAATAATAAATTATAGAAGGGGTTAATTATGAACGATCAATATGTTGCAGATAGAATAGCTTTACAGGATGTAATGCTGAAATATGCTGCGGGAGTAGATGAAAGAGATTTTGACTTGTATTCATCATGTTTCCTTGAAGATGTAGAGATTCTTGATTTTGGAGATGCTCCAATTAATGGAAGAGATAATTGGGTTGAATATGTTAAAGGTGCGCTTTCTAATTATGGACCTACACAACACATGTTAGGCCCTCAATTTGCAACAATAAATGGTGATGATGCTCATTGTCGCACAGATGTGCAGGCTTTACATTATTTAAAGGAGCCTGAAGGGGAGATTCTTACATTATGGGCAACATATGAAACAGATATGAAAAGAGTAAATGGTGAATGGAAGATTTCTTGTCATAGGTTAGTTTCTAGAGGAATTCGTCAACAATAATGTTTTTAAAAACTAAAATACCTCCACCAATAGTCACTCTTATTTTTGCTTTAGCAATTTATTTCTCATCAAGATATTTTATTGTACTAGAAATTCCTATGAGAGGTATACTTTCGTCCATTTTTATTATTTTAGGAATCTTTGTGACATTTTCTTCTGCAAGAATTTTTAAAAAGAAAGAAACTACTATCGATCCAATGAACCCAGATCAAGCAACAACTCTTGTTACTGATGGAATGTTTAAAATTACTAGAAATCCAATGTATTTAGGTATGCTTCTTCTTTTATTTGGTCTTTCAGTTTTTAAAGGTTTGATAGTTGGTTTTATTTTTCTTCCTTTATTCGTTTTATATATAACTATTTTTCAAATTATCCCAGAAGAAGAGGCCATGTTAAATCTTTTTGGAGAAGACTATAAAAGCTACTCTAATAGAGTTAGACGCTGGTTTTAGGGGTATAATAATCTATGGCTGAGATAGTACATTTAAATTCTAACGCTTCCATTTCAGATATTTTAGAGGTGATTGATAAGGATGCTGGTGTAATATTGGATAATGTTCTAAATAAAAATTTCTTAGCCCAAATGAAAGAAGAGTTAGATCCTTATTTAAATAATTATATTAAAGGGAATTCGGATTTTACTGGATTTGAGACAAAAAGAGTTGGAGGTCTATTAGCAAGATCAGAAGCTTGCAGAGAGTTAGCTCTAAATCCAATGGCCAATGAACTTGCTGGTAAATTTTTAGATCCTTATGGAGATGGTTATCAACTGCATTTTACTTCTGCTGTTAGTATTGGCCCAGGAGAGACAAAACAAATATTACATCGTGATAGAGGTCTTTGGGGCGGTTATATTCCTAGAAAAATAGAAACTCAATTTAGCACGGTATGGGCATTAACTGAGTTTACTAAAGAAAATGGAGCTACACAAATTGTCCCTGGTTCACATAAATGGGAAAAAGATAGAGAGCCTAAAGAAGATGAAATAGCTTATGCAGAAATGTCTTCAGGATCTGTTTTATTGTATACAGGAACAGTTCTTCATGGTGGAGGCAAGAATACAACTAAAAATGATGTCAGAACCGGCGTTTTTATGCATTATACTCTCAATTGGCTTAGGCAAGAAGAGAACCAATACTTATCTTGCCCACCAGAAATAGCTAAAGATTTTAGCCCTGAGCTTAGATCATTAATTGGCTATTCAAAAGGAGGTTTTGTTCTTGGTTTTTATACAGATCCTAATGATCATGAAGGTACAATGGATTCAGTGAGTCCTGAAAGATTATTTGGTGGTGATAAAGATGATTTTTCGACTCTTCCGTCTCAAAAAAACTTAGTTAAGGATACATCCTGATAAATTACTATTTATAAATGGAGAAATTGTAATGAATAAACTTGA
>MDSY01069387.1_pt1 | contig 16296 bp, 11 predicted proteins | sample 811131 | NCBI WGS metagenome assembly MDSY01 (sample SAMN05326643, study PRJNA326480) | marine metagenome | isolation source: seawater | place: Atlantic Ocean: South West | collected 2010
ACCCACGTTGGCAGCGAGAGCGCATTCGCAGGCTCTCTGAAGCCAAAGCTCCATGCTGTGCCAAGGTCGCCAATTCCGCCGAGGAACGGGTCGTGAACGCCAAGACCGAAGGGGGCGCTGCTCGCGAGGAAGAGTGCGCCAACACCCGCGAGCGCAGCCGAGTTCAGGCGGGTTGTCGGCGGAGGCGTCGAAGGCTCGCTGCTTTCTCTTCCGCTGCTTTTGAGATAGCCGTCGAGCGTCTGCTTGAGACCAAATACGTTGATGAGGTTGGTGAGGGTGAGCAAGGACTCGGCGGAGGCGTGGAGCCAGTCGACGTTGGCAAGGGTGGTGTCGTATGTTTTGACAGCGATAATCTGTGGTGCAGAAGCGCATCGGTACACGCATCATCAGCAATTGTACTTGGGCATAGCAACAATGATGGTGGTGGTGTCGTGTGTGACATCTCTGTGCTGTATCTGATTCGAGTGTGACAGCGCACGCTCGAGACCACAGTGGCGGCGACAAATGCGAGAAGCGTCGCAAAGCCCAGCTTGGCAGAGGGCGCCAGCCGGTTGCCGTCGTAATAGATAAAGTAGAGGAACGTGAGATACGGCAAGAGCGAAGAGGCAAAGAGAGGCCCGGCAAGGTTGTCCAGCTGGTCGAAGAACATGGTGGCGGGTGCGGCCGTGCGTGGCGCAATGGCAGGCCCGAGAGACGGGCCGGCAAGAGACTGGCGGTGGAGCATGGCTGGCGCAGCGGCTCGGCTCGCCAGAAGCGCCGGGCGCGCGCTGAAGCAGACCATTTTTCGCGATCTGCTATCCACCAATTTTTCTTTTAATTTCCGTTTTTCGATCGAAGCTGGAAGGTGCCAAGAGAGCACATGGATCATGATGCGCACAGCTGCACGGACTGGGTACCGCATGTGTCTCGCCTGCATGGGCGATGGCCGGACGATTGGCAAGCCTACGAAGAAGGCGCAGCACAAGCGCAAATCTGGGCAGCAGCCGACCGTGGCACGAACGAGTCGTCCTTGCACGTCATGTGAGGGCGTAGGGCTGGTTGTCGGCGATCCGGTCTCGGACTCTAGCACGAGTCCACTGTGCAACGGCGAAGACGTGCAGGTGGCGATCGTTGGCAGCGGCATTGGCGGCGCCGCAGCCGGTCTCGCGTTGCAGCAGCGAGGCATTCGTGTCGCACTCTACGAGCGCGACAATTCCTTCGATGAGCGTGCACAGGGTTACGGGCTCACGATGCAGCAGGGTGCACAGGCCCTTCGGCTCCTGGGCCTGCCCAACGAGGGCACTTTCTCACACACGCACCACTCATTTTTACCCGACGGGAGCAGCCTCGGTAGCTACGGACGAGCCATCGTCTACAAGGATCAGCCGGAGATGGGAAACGGTAAGGGTGCGGCGCAGCGTCGGAATGCGCACATACCGCGTCAGGCTCTGCGATCCAACCTGCTCAGCGCGCTCCGTGGCGACGTGATCCACTGGGGGAGGCAGCTCGAACGCTTTGAAGAAGACGGTTCCGGCGTGACGCTCCACTTTCACGGCATGCCACGGCCAGCACGTGCGCAAGTGCTTCTAGGCGCAGACGGCATTTGGTCGAGCGTGCGACGGCAGATGATCCCGGCTGAGCCGTGCCCACTGCGTTATTTGGGAGTCGTCGTCGTCCTCGGCCGTGCCAAGTGCACGCACCCGCTCGCACGAGAGCAGATCTTCCAGACGCTTGACGGAGACACTCGGATCTACGTGATGCCTTTCAGCGAGGGCGTCTCCATGTGGCAGCTCTCTTTTAGACTCTCGGATGTGGAGGCGCATGCAATGCCGAGGGATGGCGCCTCGCTGCGCGCCGAGGCATTGCGACGATGTGGCGGGTGGCATCAGCCAATCCCCCAACTCTTGGAACAGACCCTCCCTCAAGATATTACCGGCTACCCCGCGTATGATAGAGACGCACTCATGGCGTTGCGTGCGAGGGCGGCACCAGAGGTTATTTCTCCCGAGGCTGTTGCTCAGAGCCAAGGCAGTGGCCATGGCGGGAGTGCAGGTGGCCGGAGTATGTCAGGCGACTCACACGTAGAGATGAGCACAAAGATACCGAGAACTGCTCACGAGAGAGCGAGAACTGTCGCAGAGGGGGCTCACCAAACCAACCATGCGAGAGAGCCGACTGCGCAACCGGGCGGGGAGATCGAATCGGAAGCGGCAGGTCCATGTGCTCATGTGCCGTTCGGAAGCCGGGTCACTTTGCTCGGTGATGCTTCACACCCAATGAGTCCTTTCAAGGGACAGGGTGCCAACCAAGCGCTTCTTGATGGCATCGCCGTCGCAAAGGCGCTCCGCAAGAGCGACCTGTGCGGAGGGCAGGTGCCGTTGCACGAGGCACTCGCGGGGTTTGAGGAAGAGAGCTTGCGCCGGGGCGCGAGGAAGGCGATTGCCTCACGCGAGGCAGTCGAGCTCCTCCACTCGGAGCACGCCCTTGTCCGCGCAAACATCACTCGCGCCTCCGCCTCGAGAGAGGCTCGGAGTGACTCGCCGACGGGATCGAGAGCATCAAGCGCTGCCAGCTCAGCGAAAGCGTCGCCCAGATAGGTAGGACCCGTGGGCAAAAATTGCATATGTCAACATTAGATAATGATTCAATGAGAACGTTAATGATCAGCGGTAGCACCACTGTCAGCATTGGCTGCCAGTGTCGGCCATGGCTTCCGGAAGTACTGAACTTTACTGAACTTTTGCGTGCAAATCGAAATCCTATAATCATCCACAAATAATGCTGGCGTGGATTTCTTGTCTATAGCATTTCTCCCACTCCCTCCTCATCAGAATCATCGCGCAGCTGATTGCAAGCGGCATCGAGCCGCTCTTGGAGGTTGAGAGCCCCAAGTCGGTGGCCCACAGCCCCTCCATTTGACCCTCCCTGCCCTCTTGCCACTGGCACGTCAGCACGAATCCCATCGCGTTGCTGACGACTCTGCTGCTGAGCGAGCGCGTTGCGCTGCAGATCTACGCGTCGAAGACGCTCCTGTACGCGCAAGAGCGTCTCGTGCGCCTCATCTAGCCGCCGACGTGCCCCATCAAGTCGCTTGGGCAGCGCGGATGTACTGAGCGCAGCACCCGCAAAGAAGTCGGAGCCAAGGCTCCGTTGCAACTCCTGCTCGGCGCGCTCGATCTCAGCGCTGAGGAGAGCTTGGCTGGCAATTGTCTCCTCGATTATGGACTCGCATTGACTCACCAGCGGCGTCGCCGCGCTGAGTAGTCCGGCCCCGAGAAGGTCTGCATCGGCCATGCCAGTGGCGGGATTTTTACGAACAAATTTTATTTCTTAAGCCGGCGTCTCATCCTGGCGAAAGTCCCGATGGATGACGCAACGCTGTTCTCTGCGGCGCTCTCTACTTGCGCCTCGCTTGTGCTCGCACATCTGATTGCTCACTTGAGCGAACCTAAGGTGCGATGGCGCTGCGGTATCGCACTCGTGGCTCTTGGAGTCGCTGGGGCTTTTGAGCGCGGCTACGCCAGCAGGGACCGCACGCGGTCGATGCTGCTATGGCAGCAGGCGCTTCTGCTGCTCGCACCGCTCGGATGGCTGCTCGCTTGCGGCATCTATCTGGGCCATAAGCTGCGTAGCGGCAGACCACCGCTGCTCGGTCTCCTGCGTGCCTTGGTGCTGCTCGTAGCTGTGCTGGTCATTCTCATCCTCTTGCTCCGCCACTGCCCACTCGATGCGCGCCTCTGCACGCGCATCTGGCTGCTTGCCGGCGCGCACCTCGCAGTCTGTACTCTAGATTGTAGGCGGAGCTGCGGCGATGAGCTCTCACCGCGGCTCTTCACCCACGCGCTCGCTGAGGCTCTCGCATACGTGGCGCCAGTCTTCCCTGCGATGGCCATTGCAGCTTCAGCGACACTCCTGCTAGGCAGCTCCGTGCTCACGTTGTTTAATGTGTCGCCGGAGCGGCTACAATCCGCAGTACGCTGGCTCTCTCTGCACAGCCCCTTCTGGGTCGTCCACGCTCGAGTGAGAACCACCTGTATGCAAAAACGCTCACTGCCGAGCGTGATTGAATCAGTGATTCCGTCGCAAGCACACGCTCAAGCAGCTGAGCTCAGTCGTTGGACTTTTAGTAGAGGGATCCCAACCCACAGCACGTTGCTGAGATGACAGTTTGCAAAGAACACACATGTTGACTTGTACATCAAATAATATCAAAGTATTCTTACTTGATCAAAATCTTAATCTTCTTCATCTAAGTTTCGTCACGGGACGTACGGGTCCGAAGCGTGCAGCCGCGGCTCGTCAAACGAGAAGCCAAAAGTGCGCACTTGCCCTGCATCAAAGGGCTCGTCGCGATCGTTTCGCACCGGCGCGTACCCATCAAAATCGGCGGGCTCGAACTTGTGGACTGAGTCGAGCTGGAGGAAGGAGTCGTCGGCGGCAGCAAGTAAGCCCCAGTCGGCGAGCTGGTTGATCGATACCGTCAGGAAGAGCCTCGGAGGCGACTGCCCAGAGTCGGCTCGGCTGAGTGCGTTTCGAGCGAGTCTGCCAAAGAATGCTCGCATCATCAGATGGTTTGGCTCTGCCTGCTCAACGCCCGAAAAGGGGAGGTTCCATGCGACGGACTCAACTTGATCAAGCGCCTTTTGATAGTCGAGCTCCCGTGCGTCGACTCCGAAGAGCACTGCGGCGCCGTGATCTCGCAAGCTTTTCAGCGCGTCGGCCGAGCGCCCCGGATGCGAGCGTCGCACTTGGTCCTCAGTCTGGTCGGTGGTGGCCCAAAGGGCCAGAGGGGACGCCTCTACGGCCGCGCTGCTCTTGCGTCGCCGACTGGCTTTCTTCGGCTTGCATTTGCGAGCGAGTGCTGCTGCGAACGTGAAGTCGCCCTCGCCTAGTAGCAGCAGAGATTTGAAGGCCGAGTAGTCGACCGGGGGAAGGCAGTTGGCGTCGCCTCCCACACAAACTGCGCCCGTGAGCTCCGCGCTGGCAAAGAGCGGCATCATGGCCCCGAAGCCACCTTGCACTTGCATTTGCAGCTCCTCTAGCTCGGCGAAGCCCTCGGCAACCGTCACCGGCGGCGTTGCTGGGTGGCGGTCCTTGCAAGCTGCGCCGAAGCGGCAGTTACCTTGCATCGCAAACCTGCACAGCGGCCGGCGATCCTCTGCTTGCGTGTGTGAGAAGTGGCACTTGTCACCCAGGCTGCAGCATTTGCGGAGATGGAAGAAGCACGGGTGCCGCTCGGTCGCTACCGCCACATACCCCTCCTGCTCCTCAGCTACGCCCGGCTGCACCGCCTTCCGCAAGGTTTGCAGCAGCTTGCGTGAGAGCCGTGCGGAACGTGGGCTCACAAGCAACGAGAAGAGCGAGGGTGGTGGCGGGTCTTCGGGGCCGCCTGCCTGCGGTGTAAGTTCAGCTTCGCGTGGCGCTGGCTGTGGCCTGCGCAACCCGAGGTGCTGCTGCAGGATGGGCGGGCTCAAGCGGTAGAGAGTGTCAAGCACGTGCGCTCGCGTGCGCGCCACCGCGAGCAGCGACGTGTGTGAGAGCTGCCGCTCGCGGCACCACGCCTCCTCTTCCTCGACGAGGTTGGCTCTGCGCACGAGTATCCACTCACCTGCCCACTGACCTCCAAGCACCCGCACCTCGTATCGCCCGCGCGCAACGTTGAACTTACCCACGGCCACTAGCGCACCGTTGAGCTCGGCGCGGTTCCTGAGGTTCTGCAGGAGCACGTGCCGCCCCTTGAGCTCGGAGCTCGCATCGGAGGATACCGGCTCGCCCGCATCGATGCGGTGGTGCCGCTGCACGTCGCAGTACCACCGCTGGAAGCTCAGGAAGGCCGCAAGGTTCGCAAGCACCTCGTCCTCGGCGAAGCCGTCGGCGCGCGCTGTCCGCGCAGAGGTAGGGCCGTAGCGCCTGACGAGCGCCTCGTATTCGGCGGCCTTGTTGGGCTCGCGTTTGAGGACCATTGGCTGGGTGCAGCGCAGCACGGCAAGCGTCACCGCCTCCTCGAGCAGCCCAAACTTGGCGCCGAGGAGCACGAGCTGCGCGCCCGGGATGTCGATGGGTAGAGCGTCGACGAGTCGGCCAAACGATGTCGGCTGCGGCGGCAGCGGTCTGCGCGTGCGCAGTGGTTGCGGCGGGTTTGGCTCGATGAGCTTATTTTGACGGAGCCACGCTTCGGCAAGCTCAACCGAGCGCGCCTTGGGGGGATCAAGGCAGCTCTCTATGATCTTACGCGCGTCCGTGAGGCTCCTGGAGCTCGCGCAGCTCAGGAGTAGTACCTCCTTGCGGAGCAGCTGTAGCTGGAGGCTCGCAATCTCGTAGTCGGGAAAGTTGTGGTACCACCTCGGCGTGACGAGCTGGGGTGGGGTGGGGTGCAGGGAGGAGGATTTAGGGGGAATGCGGGTGTGGGTCGGGGTGCGGGTGCGGGTGCGGGTGCGGGCGTTGGGGAACGGAAGGCAAAGCTTGGGTGTCATGCGAGCTGCAGGGCAAAGAGAGCGAAGCGCACCCGCCACACGGTGCCGTTGTTGGTGCGCCCGGTGCGTCCGGCGCGTTGCTGCGACTGCGCGCGGGACGTCCACACAATGTGTGGCGAGCTCTCCCCCGAGCTGGGTGTGTAGTGGATCTCGCATGCGCGGCACGTGTCGACCACGTGCGTGACCCTTGCCATTGTGACCGACGACTCGGCGATAGCAGAGCCGAGAACGACACGCGCATCGGCGTTATCCTCGCCACGGAGCGCCACCATGCAGTCTTCGATGTCGACAGAGCTGTGTAAGACGTACTGCGGCACTCCCTCCGGCAGCGAGTGGCTGAGCAGCCGGTGGCAGGTCTCGATCAAAAAGTAGGTGGGCAAGAAGACGAGCACTGTGCAGCCGAGCCCGTCCTCCGCTATGGTTCTCTCCACGAGGTACGGCACAAGGCCCGCGATCAGTGCGCACAACCGCTCGCCTGTGGCGCGGTCCTGCCAAGGAATCGGTCCAGTATCAAAAGGCGCTCTATGAAGGAGATCTCTGTGCAAGCGGGATAGCGGGATAGCTGTGAAGCGGGGTTAACTGTCTGAGGTGACTCAGTGTCAGCGGTCGAAGGGTTCAGTCAGACCTGCTTCTCGAAGAGTGCTGGATCGCCCAGCTCCGTATCCTCCACAGCAGCGAGCGCATCCTTCAGAAAGAGATGCGTTGTGTTGTAGACCACAGACGAGCCGCCCAGAGCATACGTTGCCGGCTCCTCATCGTCACAGAGCCTTCTGACGTAATCGGAGTATCGGCTGACATCAGCGGTTGCAGACATCAAGACCAGCTTCAGATTCGAGAGCTCCTTTGAGTGGAGCATCAGCTGCTTCAAGCACGCGAGCGCCGTGTCATTCTCACACGAACGCTCATGCACCTCGTCTATGATGATTGCGCCGTACGGAGCGAGCACAGACTCGCCGTTGCTCTTGAGGCTCTCGAGCAAGATGCCCGCCGTGACGAAGAGCAGCTTTGTCTTGTCGAGCTCCGCCAATTTAGCCGCACCGATGTGATAACCCACCTCTGCGCCACCGAGCTGCTCTCCGAGCTCCTCTGCGACACGCGTGGCGACCGCGACCACAGCCATACGCCTTGGCTGCACACATAGCACGCGTCGCCTCAGGTGCCTGCGAATGATCTTGGGGATCTGGGTGCTCTTGCCGCAGCCTGTAGCGCCGATGATCAACGTCACGCGACTGTCATCGATCTTGGCTAGGATGCGCTCGGCGTGCTCCTCCACCGGGAGCCGTGACTTGAGCTGTAAGGCTGTGGTCGCCTCGCGTGGCATGCGTAACGAAGACTGTCTGCTTCGTTGTGTGACGATTGCCCCTCCGGTGTCGGCAGCCCCGACCAGCAGCCGCGGCCGGCGCGTACGTCGTGAGCTGGCGCTAGATGCGCTCACTTCCGTCGGGGTGGATCGGGGGTTCGTTTCATTGTTTAAGGGTTTTACGGCGGTTGAGGCTTCTCATTTCACTGATATGTGACACAGCGCATGAGGAGACTGTCTTATACGTAGCACTTCTTGACTACAAGTGGAACCTCTCAGCTCTAGGCACTCTACCGCCGACCCGGGCTGGCATGAGCTCTTCATATCACATGTTCAGTGACGACGTGGGGCCCAGGTGATTGCGGCTTCTGAGGACGGCTCAAGAGATCTTGAGATCGTGTATTGCGATTCTATGCATCCTATCGGTGACTCGGTCAAAGGCGCTGACGACAAGCAGTCGGCAGTCGGCTGCGAGTTCGAACTTGACCAGCACCTGTGGGACTCCTGCAGGTGCTCCAGCGATGCCAGAGAGCTCAAAGTGATCTAGCTCGAGCGGCTCGTTGACGCTGTCACGCGCAAGCACGCGGATGCGCACAGTCTGCTGATTGTCAGAGCATGTGGTGAAGACTACCGATCGTCTTGCGGGCACTTGTGTGCCAGCAGTCAGCATCTCATGGTACGAACCGCCCTCCACCTCAACTCCGAGAGATCTCGGAAGGTGAGATAGTGGGAGGTCAATCGTACGGATTGCCTTGGCGACCTTTGAGACAGAGGGCTCACACGGTGGCACGTGCTGAGGAGTCCCCGAAGGAGAGTGTAGCTTGGGCCCGAACTGAGCTTGAGTCTCTGATTGCGCCTCGAACTTGTAAGGCGATTTGAAGTAGAGCGATCTGGATCTGCTGCAAGGCAATAATGTGCTGTAAGGCGACGATCTGCTGCGAGGCAACGTGCCATCGGCCGATTTGGTATATTCCGGAGCCACTCGCGGTGTGGACGCCTGTAGTGGCCAAGCCCTATATGCATCCTGCGCCTCCGTCACCCATTCGATCTTTCGCGCACTCGGTACATGCCGAGGTGTACGGACAGTCGTAGACTTCTCCGGAGATTTCTCGCGCGATTTTGGGCCGAACTGTGAGCGTGTCTCAGACTCTGCTTCAAACTTGTGCGGTGATTTGATGGCTTTTGGCGGTGGCGGAAGGACCGGCGCCTCCAATGGCCACGCTCGGAAAGCATCCCGCGACTCCGTGAGCGATTCAAGCTTGTGAGGACTCGGCACATAGAGAGGAGGACGAGAATACTCAAAGTTCTCCGGAGACGACTCAAAATTCTCCGTGTCGATTCGCTTCTGGAATTGCGACCTTGGCTCTGACTCTGTTCTGTCTCGTAATCTGGTGAATGACTCGAATTTGGACGCGTGTGCTGATCTGCTCAGCGCTGACGTTGCCCGGGACTCCGGAGTCTGCGATGGTCCGGCCCTAGAAGTGACGGCAGGAGGCGCTGGCGCAGGGGGAGGTGACAGCGGCCATGGCTTGTGCACCGTGGTTGCCCCCGGAGGTACGAGAGATTGCTGCCACAGCTTGATCTGGTGGTCTTCTGCGCGCCGAGACGGAGCAGAGCCGCTGAAGTCGAGCTGCCTGGCTTCATGCCCATCAGGACCAGGCCCAGGCCCGTCCATGGCGTCGATTTACCTAATAACAGATAGCGACATAGGAACCTATTTCAATTTCGCGACGCGAACGGGCTTGCAGATGCTGGGGACGACCTCGCTGCTGCTGGCAGTGCCGTCGTATACACCTCCCATGCTGCCGGCTCCCGGCAGTTGCAGCACACATATGCCACCATTGCTTCCTCTTGGGTTCTGCGGCACTCGTGGCCTTGACTCGCGGCCTCGCATCACCTGCGTGCGTCCCCGCCAGCGTCGCTCTGGCGCCATCGCCTTAGCTGCAGCGGAGGGCCTGCCCTCTGAAGAGAGCAGTCGGTGCAGAAGAGGCACGTTCCAGCGCCAGCTCGCGTCCCGGCCGATGGCTCAGCTCTTATTGCTGCTCCCGCTCTACTCGGCACAACTGCTTTGGGTCTCGCAGATAGAGCTGCAGCTGCCTGGCTGGCTCAGCCGAGTGCTTCCACGAGCACTGCACGGGCTGAGTACTCCTGCGGATAATGTTCTGGGTGTGGCGGTGCTCGGGGGCGCCCTTGCCTTCCGCAAACGCCTTGCCTGCCCAAGAAGCGAGCAAGAGACCGAAGACTTGAAAGAGGCGACCGCTGCAGAGACTGCCGCTGCAGAGTCGACCGCTGCAGAGTCGACCGCGGCGCTGCTTCCGTTTCTCGAGGTTGACGCGACGCCGCAGCGTATTCTGAACACGACCGGGATGCTCCTCGTCTCCTACCTCGCGTCTGGCTACATGTCGATTGGTCTAGGTGGCGCTCTCTACTGCTTGGTCGCGCTCGGCCTTCCGCTCACGTTTGAGATGCACAACGCGATACAGGTACTCGGAGGCCATCTGTGCTGGGTATGCCTCTCTCTCTATGCGCTCAACACGCAGCTCAGACCCTTCTTTCCACCGCCATTCGGTGAGGGTCGGTGGATCCGGATGCGCTGGCGGACGCTCTGGCTCCCATGGGTCCTCGGGGGATATTGCGCCTCATTATTAGTCTACAATGTGGCCGAGGCACTCAATTGTCTCATCATGCCTGTGACTGCTGCTGCTGCTGATTCCACTGCCGCTGGAATCTCCGCCGTGGAGAGGCTCACCGATGCCGCGAGTGGGGGCTCTGCAGCGTTTCTCCTCGGAGCGGCCGCGCCGTGCGTGAGCGCTCCAATCTTTGAGGAGGTGGTCTATCGTGGGTTTCTGCTTCCAGCGTTGTTACGCTTCGGACTACGCCTTCGGTGTGCACTCCCGCTCAACGCGCTGCTCTTCGGCGCTCAGCATGGATCGCTGCAGACGGTGCTGCCTCTCTCGTGCCTCGGGCTTCTCTGGGCGTTACTTTATGTGCGATCGCGCAATCTCATCGTCTGCATCATCATCCATGCCATGTGGAATAGCCGCATCTTTGCCGATGCTTGGCTCGCCTCGGTGGGGCTCTAACTCAGTGATGCGATATTCTTGGCTTGGCAAAATATATAAGTAGGCTGAGGAGGCCCTTTGTCCCTAATAAATCCTGCAAAGAAGAAATACAAGCGAGAAATTAAGCATTAGTACATACGATTACCTAATAAACCTACTAAACAAATGATGGCGGCTCCCATCCTAGCAGCGCTTCTGGGAGTAGTACTGCCGCCCACCGAGACTGCACGGCCTCGGTCGGCGCAGCCGTATACATCGGTTCTAGTCGTACCGACCGGCATCGGTGCAGCCATCGGCGGCTATGCCGGTGATGCTCTCCCCGTTGCCCGAGCCTTCTGCTCCGTCGCTGACAGGGTGATCACACACCCGAATGTGATGAACGGCGCGCAGATGTACTGGCCCGACCCGAAGCTGTTATACACCGAAGGGTTTGCCCTCGATGAGCTCGCCGCCGGCCGCCTTGGACTCCGTCCAGCCACGAGTCAGCGGGTGGGTCTCCTGCTTGACGCTGCGATCGAACCCGAGTTGCGTATGCGTCACCTGCAGGCTGCAGATGCGGCACGTGCGACTCTCGGGTTGGGTATCGCTGCGCACACGACTACTGATGAGCCTGTTGGCGTCGAGATCGACTTGTCGCCTGCAGGAGCCTCCTATGGCACCGTACGTAGACCAGAGGTACTGTTGAGTGCGGCGAAGCGTCTGCTCGCCGCCGGCTGCACTGCGATTGCGGTGGTGGCGCGTTTTCCCGACGATGAGGACGAGGCGATGCTCGCAGCGTATCGTGCTGGTGCAGGAGTCGACGCCATCGGCGGCGCGGAGGCCATCATCTCTCATCTCATCACCCAGCAGCTCAAAGTGCCTTGCGCTCATGCGCCTGCGCTGCCGGCACTCGATCTCGAGCCTGAGCTCTCTCCGCGCGCATGCGCCGAGGAGCTCGGGCACACGTTTCTGCCGTGCGTGCTCGTCAACCTCGCACGCGCCCCGTCTCTCCTCAGCGAGACCGATCGCACACTACCCGGAGATATCTGGGCAAGCGATATCGACTCGATTGTTGTGCCTGCTGGCGCATGCGGCGGGCCGGCAGTGCTGAGTTTGCTGGGGGAGCGTGCGCTTGTGGTGGCGGTTGAAGAGAACGAGTGCGCGCTCGATGTGCGTGCTGAGGCACTCCGAGCAAAGGGCGTGCTCGTCGTGCGCTCGTATATGGAGGCGCTTGGACTTCTTGCCGCACACAAAGCAGGCATCAACCCAGCGTCTTTGACTGCAAACATTGCTTCAATCAAGGACCTAGAAGTGTAGAATAAGAATTCGATAAAACGTATGTATTGATCGGGTATTGATGAGATGTTCGCTTCTGGGTAAGCTCCATTGATTAAATGTCAACTGTCAGCTTGACCTGCATGACCGCGTTGACGGGGAGTAAAGGTGCGGGTCAGAAGCTTTTTGACCTCACTTTTTAGTCAGTTCGACGACGTACCCCGGGGGACGTATAGAACACACTAACAAAGACAGGGGCAATCGAGCAGTTAGATGTCAACTGTCAGCTTGACGTCTGCATGACCGCTCGAGCAGTCAGATGTCAACTGTCAGCTTGACGTCTGCATGACCGCGTTGACATCACCGGGGATAGGAGGGCAGGTCAAAGGGGAGCTTTTTGACCCTCGAGTTCGTTTTTTTAAGTTAAAACCTGTCAAAACTTCCTCATTATTCCGGTCAAAAAGACCCGTCGATCTTGACCGACGCACTCAGAGAAACGAAATTCACACGTCCACTCCACCCAACGCATTACCCACGAAGTGGTCAGGCAAGCAAGCCAAGCCCAGCCCCCCCTCCATGGTCGACCACACGAATCCAGCAGGGCACCCAGGGCACACCCTCCTTGCGCCACGTGTCCGCGCACGCACTGCCATGCCTTGCACCCTGTTTTCGTGCGCAAGCTCCGCAGACCACCTGAACTCCGTATCCCTGCTCGCTTTTGCAGGAAGCTATGGTCTCTCTGATGATCAACATCCCGGTGCACGAAGAGGAGGGCTGGACGGTCTCGTCGCCTGAGTCTCCGATGGGCCTCATCGCGCGCCTCGCCGCCAAGGAGGGCAAGAAGTCGCCCGAGCAGCGCCAGAAGATGGAAGAGTACTCGAGCCTTCTCCACCAGGCCCACGTTGATGCCGTCGCTGCTCGCGCCCGCCGCGAGAACGAGCGTGCGGCGGAGGCCAGGTCGCGGCGCCTTCGCAACGAGGCCAACGCCAAGCAGCGCCTCCAGCAGCGCCTCGACGCAGCCGCAGAGCGCCAAGTGCGTCTCGAGAAGGAGAAGTCGCAAAAGGAGCAAGAGAAGGCTGCTCAGCGCAATATGCTGGTGGCCGCCGTCAAGGACGCACGTGCCGCACAGAGGGAGGCGGTCTTCCAGCGCTACGAGACCAAGCTCGGGCGCGTCGCCTCCGCCACCTCCACCCGTGAGACCCGCCTCAAGGAGATCATTGAGCGCAATGCGTTTGTCGTCAAGCGCGCGCTCGCCGTCGCCACCGCCAACAAGGAGCAGGACAAGATGACATCGGCGGCCAAGGCGGAGTCGATCAACCTACGCATGGCCGCCGCTGCGGACCGGCGCGAGTCGGAGCAGCCCACCTCGCCGCGCACCCAAGAAAGGCTCCGCGCGCTCCGTGGAAACCTTGCCAAGCAAGCGGTCGAGCTCGGGTGTAAGAGACGCACCCTCGAGAAGGCTCAGGAGAGCGCCTACGAGAAGCGCGAGGCTACGCTCGCATCGGTGCGTCAGCGTGCGGCGGAGATGAATGCCAAGGTGACTGCAGCGGCAGACCTACGTGAGTCACAGAAGGCGTCCGCCACTGGCGCACGTCGCAACCTTTTTCAGAAGCTCAACTCTGCGGCCGTCGAGCGCACCCGGCAGCGCCGCCCTTCAGCAAAGTGGCTCGATGTTGACAGCGTGATCGAGATTGAGGTTCATTCGATGCCGTTGCCACCTCCTCCGGCTGCACTTGTGGAAAGGCTCGGGCGCAAGCCCGCGCGCAAGGTTTCCAAGGGCCGCCACGCCGCAGCTGCCAAGAGGCAGCAAGCGGCTCTAGCCTTGTCGAAGAAGTTCGCAGTGCGTGACCTGAAGCGCGTCAAGGAGGCGGCCGCCAAGCGCAAGTTCCACACGTCCGAGCGTGCTACGAAGCTGAAGGAGCTCCAGGTCTCCCGGATGGCATCTGTTGCACTCGCACGCCGTGCACGCACCGCCTCCGCCAAGAAGATGAATGCTCGTGTCGTTGAAGCTGCACTGCGACGCACCGCCGCAGACAAGGCACGTAAGTGTGCGGCCGAGCGTGCCAACCTCAAGCGCAGCATTGCCGCGGGACGCCGTGCCCAGAGGCTTCTCACTTTGGGCCATGCCCAGATCAAGCGCTCCGAGAGTGCCGCCCACAGGCGTACAGCCAACGATCTTGCCGTGGCATTGCGCGGCAAAGTGGTGGCGTCCGCTCGTGAGAAGGCGGCCCTGAGGCGCGCAGAGATCCTTCGTGCCAGGGTTGTTGCAGCCCACGTCGAGAAGCGCACAAAGGTGCAGCAGGCCAAGCCTGAGGTCAAGTCCGACGTCAAGTCCGACGTCAAGTCGGACCAGAAGTCGGACCAGAAGGTCAATCAGAGCGGTGACGAAGAGAGCTGGGTGACGGTCGACATTATCAAGAATGCCAAGAGCGCAGATGGCAACTCTCCCAATGACGTTCAGATGAAGATCACCGACATGGGCATCATCCCCATGTTCTAGCTTGCATCTCGTGAGCAATGCTGCCTTGCCATGCGCACTCATGTACGCCAGGACTGGAGGGGGTCCTTAATTGGTGTCTTCATGTACGCCAGGACTGGAGGGGGTCCTTAATTGGTGTCTTGCGCCGTTGGTAACACATGATGAAGCTTTAGCTTTCATCTCTAGCTATACCAGCTATTATAGTAGAGTCGATTGAGATTCTGATTCAAACTGAAACTTGATTATTGCGATCAATAACAATAATATATAAATATATAAATATATATATCCATATTTGATATTGATATTAATATGGTTCGAAATCCCAAATCCAGCTTCCAGCTTCAAATCTGCGTGAGTTAGGAGTTAGGTCATTGAAATTATTACTTACTACTAGCTTTGCTCAGCTGTCACAGTCAATTAGTAGGTGAGATGGTTACATGGTAGCTCGACTTACATCTAGATGTAAACCTATGTGCTGTCAACTACACCGGGCGGCCGCGATCGCAGGCCGGCCAAAAGAGGAACTGAGAGTGGATCTGCGTGACTGTCGATCATCGAGTCATTGCAACTAGCAGAATCGTCGACTGGACCATGCCGCCGGTCCATCTTGTGGTGTGCTCACTGTGCAGCACTGGGCGCAGCCCCACCAGTCGAACCACGGCCAACAAGGTCCATCGCCGTGCGGTCCTGAACATTTAGCAGCAGTGAGTCGGCATCGAGGAAGACGCGATTGCTGGACTTTGCAAGCGTGCCAGCAATATCGCGTGCCGCCTCGAGCCGCCGAAGCTGAATGTAGCCTGGGTTGTCGCGGATGGCATCTCCGAGCAGCAGCGCCGACTTGGCTTCACCCTGAGCCCTGATCACGGTAGATCGGCGCTCCTGCTTGGCCTTGTCGACGATGAAGCGGGCGCGCTCAGCATCCTGCTGCGCAACCTGCTTGGCCTCGACGGCCGCAGTGTATTCCTTTCCGAAGGAGAGGTGCGTGATCGACACATCATCGAGGACGAGGTGGAAGTCCTTGGCACGCGAGACAAGCATGGCGCGGATGCGCTGGCTAACAGCCTCACGCTGAGTGATGAGCTGCGAGGCGTTGTACTGCGCCACGATCGCCTTGAGCACCTCATTGACGATTGACGGAAGCACGCGCTCGTCATAGTCAGTGCCGAGCTCGCGGTAGATCTGTGGCAGATGCACCACTTCGGGCCGGGAGAGGACGCGAAGCGAGATGTTCACCATCTGAAGATCTGTGACAGCAGAATGCAAAACAGCATGTCAAGTCTCACGACGCAGTACCAGAGCCAGAGAGACTCCTCAGAGGGAGCAAACGTGAGTGGCAGGGTTGACTCTGTAGAGCAGAGAACAGGGGTTGAAGTATATGCACCTTTGCTGCCAGTCATGGACTGGATCATGCGAGGCTTCGTACGGACGTCGTAGATGATGGGCCGCTGGAACCAAGGGACCAGAATGTGCGTGCCCTCGGCCCGAACTCGCTCCTGCACTCCACCAATCCGGTTGAACATGACAGCACGGTGACCGCCCTCAACGTTGAAAATGCAGCTGCTCCCCCCGTAGGCGAGGCCGCCCACGCCAACAGCACCCAGACCCAGAGCCTTGGCAAGCGGACCACCGGTGCCGCCACCAGGCATGTTTGCGCTCAGGCGGGACAGCACCTCACGCACTCGTTCCATGATCGTAGAGTAGAGCTTTCGTGGTAAGCCAAGTGCCCCCCCCCCCCCCCCCCCCCCC
>MDSY01065998.1_pt1 | contig 16295 bp, 12 predicted proteins | sample 811131 | NCBI WGS metagenome assembly MDSY01 (sample SAMN05326643, study PRJNA326480) | marine metagenome | isolation source: seawater | place: Atlantic Ocean: South West | collected 2010
TGGAGGGATTCGAACCCCCGGCCAGTTGATTACAAATCAACTGCTCTGGCCACTGAGCTACACCGGCAATAAAGCAAAGAACAAAACACAAAAAAACCCTCCTGAATTTCAGGAGGGCAAATGTACGATATAATTTGGTCCAAACAAGCAATAGTTGCGCCTAAAATTATATCTATATAATTTCTTAAATATTCATTCAAGAATGTTGCTTTAAAATCTGTCTTCTTAATGCCTCCGTTACTTCGTCTGTTGCACCTTCAAAAGTTGTAGCGTTGCGCTTCGCGAAAAGATCTTTCCCTGGCAGATGAAGTTTAATCTCAACGCGCTTATTCTCTCTGTCATCGTTTTTCTCAATGCGTAAAAAAGCTTCGCCAGAAATAATTGAATTGTTAAAAGTTGTCAGCTTTTGAATTTTTGCTTTAATAAAAGCTAACAACGCCTTATCAGCGTCAAAGTGAATGGAATTGATTTGCACCTGCATGGTGAACATATGTGTTTGGGCGCGTTACTTTGGACGTTTGTCTAAAGGGCTCGCACGATGAAACTCCTTCAACTTTGCTGTCGTGTGGTGCGTGTAAATTTGAGTTGAAGCAAGACTAGCATGACCTAGTAGTTCTTTAACAGCTGCAAGTTCTGCACCGCGATTCAATAAATGAGTAGCAAAGGTGTGTCGTAAAACGTGAGGACTACATTTCTGCAGCGTACTCACTTCACCAAGGTAATAATTTACACGACGATAAACAAATGATGGATAAAGAGATTTACCGGCATCAGTCACAAATAACTCCTCACCACCAACAGGCCTATCCATGACGTGCATCATGATACTTTCTAAAGTATTTGGCAACAATGGAAGAAGCCTTTCTTTAGATCCTTTCCCGAGAACCTTCAATGTCTTTCGACTTCCATCCACATCAGAAACGCGTAAACCGATCAACTCACTTAACCGAATACCCGTTTCATAAAGGAGCGCCATCATCGACCTATCCCTTCTTCCTTTCCAGTCATCTGCAAAGAGATCTTCATTAAAGAGATCTCTCATTGCGTACTCAGTAACTACTTCTGGGAGACGTGTTTGTAATTTGGGCAGAATCACCGATTCGACAGGATTAGAATCCATAATACCTTTCCTTCTGGCATATTTAGAAAATGTCCTGTAGGCAGATACTTTTCTGTGTATGGTGCGTGGCGCTTTTCCCTGCTTCATCATCTCAACCACCCAAGACCTCACCCAATCACCTTTGATATTACACAAGTCATCCTCTTCATAATGATCGGACATGTACCTAATAATCTGATTCAGATCAGAACGATAGCATCTCAGGGTATGTTCAGACCCTCGCTTTTCCTTTTGAAGAAAATCAAGGAAATCATCTAATGTGGTTGTGGTTTGTTTCAAGGCGAAAGTGTCTGAACATAAAAATAGCGAGAAGGCGCTGCAATCTCGCTATTTTTATCGACAAAAACAAGCAATTCGTCGAAAATATAATTATTACACACTGAGACAGTGTTTTAGTTCAGCTAATCCTGATTGGCTGACTTAAGATTTTTGTAGACCGCTTTCTTTCGGGCCTCACGGTTTAAGAGACTGGGCTTTACAAACTCACGACGAGTTCTAAGTTCCTTCATCTTTTTAGTGCGATCGAATTTCTTCTTAAAGCGCTTTAAACAACGTTCTATATTGTCGTTTTCTTTTACTGGGATACTGAGCATAATCAAAAAATTGAGGTGCAAAGATAGTTGAAACTATTTACCGAACCAATTCTCTAGCAATCACTAATTTTTGAATCTCTGAAGTCCCCTCTCCTATGGTAGCCAGCTTAGAATCTCTGTAGTACTTTTCAGCGGGAAAATCTTTGGTATATCCATAACCACCAAGTATTTGAACAGCATCCGTGGAAACCTTTACCGCGACTTCGCTTGACTCATACTTTGCCATGGCACTTGCCAAAGTACATGGCTTACCGGCATTCTTTAATGCACAAGCTTTCAATAACAACAAGTCTGAAATCTCAATAGCCACTGCCATATCTGCTAATTTGAAGGCAATGGCTTGAAAATTTGAGATCGCTTGACCAAATTGATTTCTTTCTTTTGAATAAGCCAAAGCTGTATCGTAGGCACCTTGAGCAATACCTAAGCTCATCGCACCAATACTTATCCGTCCACCATCAAGTACTTTCATCGCTTGTATAAACCCTTCCCCAACTTCTCCAAGTATTTGGGATTCATGAACCCTGCAGTTATCGAAAACCATTTCCGAAGTCTCACTACATCGCATGCCCAGTTTGTTTTCTTTTTTTCCACCTGAAAACCCTGGAGTAGAACGTTCCACAACAAACGCGGTGATTCCGTGACTGTCCAAAAGCTCTCCCGTACGAACCAATACAACGGCAACATCGCCACTGGTGCCGTGAGTGATGAAGTTCTTTGTGCCATTGATCACCCAGAACTCGCCTTCCTTCTTTGCAACACATTGCATTCTCAATGCATCTGACCCTGTATTTGCTTCTGTCAACCCCCAAGCGCCAATCCATTCTGCTGAAGCAAGCTTAGGCAAGTATTTCTTTTTCTGTTCTTCCGTGCCAAACTGCAAGATGTGACCTGTACATAAACTATTGTGAGCCGCCATACTTAGACCAACAGAACCGCACACACGAGAAATTTCTTCGAGTGCAATCTTATACTCAATATACCCCAATCCCGCGCCACCATATTCTTCAGGCACGAGCATTCCCATCAGACCTATCTCACCCATTTCCCGAAAAATATCAACGGGGAACATCTGTGATTCGTCCCAAATCATCCGATTTGGCAAAATTCGACGGGTCGCAAATTCACTCACCGTTTCCTTTATCATTAACTGATCAGCTGTTATGTTAAAATTCATCTTACAAATGTCGTTAGTTAAGTCTAAGAATAGTTACAAATGATCATTTAATGTAACAACCTTAATGTATGGGAACCAAACCTTCCACGTACTGTCATTCATCAGTGGCATATCTCGAAGATCATCAATTGTGTTTATTTCATGATGCCTTCTATACCTTTCAATCATACGCGCACCTTCATATCCTATATATGGGTGTTTACGCATTTGTGACCATGAGGCCGTATCAACACAAATCTGAACCACGTTGTCAGATTCTACTTTAAACCATCCTGATACAACTTGATAAGATTTATCATTAAATCCATACACCTCCTGAAGCTGACGAACATCAACGAAACCGCCAAGCAGTTTCCGATACTTGACAGTTCGCCCAGACAAGACAGGACCAAATACCGGCAAACGTTCTAAAGAGATACTGTCTATGTCATTAATATTGATCGACATCGGCTCGGGCTTCACTGCAGGTGTGTATAGCACCTTTGAATTGTAAGACCGCGTCGATTCAGAATAAGATTTAGCGTAGGAAGAATTGCTTGAAGCTTTGTCAATTGGCTCATGGAGAATTTCCGATGAGGAGACAATCAAACGATTGGCGACAGGCCATGAGTTCAGCAACTCAAGGAACTCTGAAACATCAACTCTGGGTGATGGCGACCTCATTAATTCTACTCCCCATGCAAGCAAGGACAATAAAATAACAATAATGATAGAAATTAAATGAAAGGCATCGTCTCGGCGAGATAACGAATCTGTGTTATTTTTTATATTGAACGATTTTACCTGACTTCACCCGTTTCAAATAGTCTTTCAGATCTGACTTCACCTCTGGGGCAAGGAGATACAGTCCTAAGACGTTAGGGAAACACATGGCAAAAATCATGGCATCTCCGAACCCGAAAACACTTTTCGCAGAAATGGCAGAACCGATGATGACAAAAGCACAGAATAACACCTTGTAACTAAGGTCTGCAACTTTAGATTCCCCGAAGATATACGTCCACGATTTAAGGCCATAATAACTCCAACTTAACATTGTGGAAAGTGCAAACAGGATCACAGATATAGACAGCACGATAGGGAACCATGAGATTGTTTGACTGAATGCAGCAGATGTCAACTCAATCGCTTTTAACTCTCCTGAATCTGCTAGTCTATAAGCCTCTGCTGCTCCATCTCCTCCGTATCCTGAAATAACAATGACCAGCGCAGTCATGGTGCAGATGACAACCGTGTCAATAAACGGCTCCAAAAGACTCACCATGCCTTCAGAAACAGGCTCCTCGGTCTTTGCTGCTGAATGTGCAATAGACGCAGAACCGATACCTGCCTCGTTAGAGAACGCAGCGCGTTTAAAACCTTGAATCATGACGCCAATAATACCTCCATACATCGCTGAAGAGTTAAACGCACCACTAAAAATCTGTCCGAAGGCACTTGGAATGTGTGAGAAGTTTACACCTAAGACAACCAACGCACTTAACACATAGACGCCGACCATTAAAGGGACGACTTTGTCTGTCACCTTTGCAATACTCTTAATACCACCAATAATAATTACAGCGACAAGAACAGCCATTAATGTTCCGAAAATCCAAGATTGGCCATAGAAAAAAGAATCCACGCCACCCGTTGCATGAATAAGTTGTTTGGTGGCCTGATTGATTTGGACCATGTTCCCTCCTCCAAACGAACCACCGATACACGCGACAGAAAACATGATTGCAAGCACTTTACCAAGCTGTCCAAAGCCCTTGCCCTTTTTCGCAAGCCCTCCGCTCAAATAATATGCGGGACCACCTGAAACAGAACCATCTGCATTTTCAATGCGATACTTTGTGCCCAGAGTACACTCAATAAACTTGGCACTCATCCCTAATAGACCGGCGACAATCATCCAGAATGTTGCCCCGGGACCACCAATAGAAACAGCAATAGCAACACCCGCGATATTTCCAACGCCTACTGTACCGGAGAGTGCCGCAGTCAATGCCTGAAAGTGACTTACTTCTCCCTTTTCATTTTTATTTGGATTATCAAATTTCCCTCTGACGACATCTAAGGCGTGTTTAAAGCCACGAATGGAAATGAAATTAAAATAAAACGTGAAGAATATTGCGCCGAATAACAGCCAAATCAAGACGAATGGCACTTGGATTCCGAAACCCACTGGGATTGTAAAAAAAATCACATCCTCAACTGTCTGAGTAATGGGGCCCATGTATTGATCAATGACACTATCTATAGATCCACTTTGAGCGAATGAGACAAAAGGTGATATTAATCCAATCAGGACAAGGAATACGTTTTTTAATAAAGACATACTTTTAGAATAAAGGTTTTAATTGTGAGAAAGTTAAGGCTTCAAAGTGTCTCAAGTGTAAGGATGTGTGTATTTAAGTATACTGTTAAATGATCTGATTTGCTCAGCATTACCAAGTACAAAAAGCTTACAAGCGCCATCGAGCACAGTGGAAGGTCCTGGATTAATTTCATATTCACCGTTAGCTCGCTTCAGACCCACGATATTAATCCCTAATTTGTCTTGAGCTACAAGATCGCCTAAAGTGGAAGAATTCATTTCTGTCGGCAATTGATCCATAGAAATCTCTTCAAGGTTGATTGAATCTCCTCCCTGAATACTGATGTGGTCTAAAAACTCAACGACGTCAGGCATCGCAACAAGTGAAGCCATATGAGCGCCACCGACTTTGTCTGGCATGATGACATTGTCTGCACCGGCCACTTTAAGCTTGTGCACTGAATTCATTTGAGACGCTCGGCTAATGAGAAGCAGTTTGTTATTTAACTCTCTTGAGGACAGAATGACGTAAAGATTATGTGCGTCCACTGGCATCGTTGCAATTAATGCCTTTGCCTTCATGATACCCGCTTTTTCAAGATTTTCATCTCTTGTTGCATCACCAGAAATAACAAAAAACCCTTCTGTACGTAAGATTTCAGAACGCGCCTCGTCTTTTTCAATGACGACAACAGTTGTGGCGTGATCCTGAAGTTCTGAAACGGCCATTTCTCCAACTCTACCGTAACCACATACAATCACGTGGTTTTCTAATTTATCCATATCTTTCTTCAATCTAGCAACTTTAAATGTGTTTCGATATTCCCCGTCGACAAAATACGTCGTAAGCACAGAAATTGAATAGGCAAAAGCACTAATACTTGAAATAATCAGGAAGGAAGTAAAAAGCATCCCTCCAGGACTTAGTTCATGTACTTCTCGAAATCCTACCGTAGAAATCGTAATGACCGTCATGTAGAAGGCCTCAATCCAGGTGTATCCACCTACGATATATACATAGCCCAAACTGCCTAGAAAGACTACGATGGTTACCGCGCTTAAGGCAAGGTAAAGTCTCTTGAAAGTTTTGAATTTAAAAAGCACGCCCTAAACTACGTATTCCACTTTAATCTGCCTAAGCTTTTTGCAGAGGTTTTGCACACGTGGTGATTTGATTTACAACCCCAGAGTGACGGCCATCTTGGAAGCAAGTTTTTCAGCTTCAATTCGTGATGCGTGTGAAGAATCTGCCCTAGTCTTGGGGGACTTTGATGCGTACAATATTCCACGTGAAGAGTTCACAAGAAGGCCACATTGAGCATTAAGACCCGCAGAAGCTACAGCGTTGAGATCGCCTCCTTGCGCACCAACTCCAGGCACAAGAAGAAATGAATCTGGGACGAGGGCTCTTACACGGGATAAAACTTCAGGCCTTGTTGCGCCTACGACAAACATCAGGTTGTCAGGCGCACCCCAATCAGATGCTTTGGTCAGTACTTTCTCAAACAATGGAGGAGAACCGTGGAACTCGAAATCGTCGGCGCCAGGATTGGATGTGAGCGCAAGGAGAATGGTCCATCGATCTTTTCGGTCAGTGAACGGCCTCACAGAATCCTCACCCATGTAGGGCGCGACGGTAATTGCATCGGCCCCAAGGGTGTCAAACATGGCTGTAGCGTACTTGCGAGAGGTGTTGCCAATGTCACCACGCTTGGCATCCGCGATCACAAGACAATCACTTGGTATTGCTTGAATAATTCTCTCAAGTGCAGAAAAGCCCTCAGCACCATAGGGCTCGAAAAAAGCAAGGTTTGGTTTATATGCAACAGCAACATGATGCGTACAGTCAACTATCGACATACAGAACGCTTCAACCGCCTCAATACCTGAGCCAAAACAAGCTGGAATAAGATTGGGGTCGGGGTCAAGACCTACGCATAGGTAAGATTTTTTTGCAAGTATCGCTTCGTAGAGTTTAGAGCGATTATTTAGTGTTCTTATCCGTGCCAAAACTTGGGTGTTTTACTTCTTTATAAATTCTTTAAGAGTTCTGCTTTTTCTGCGAGATGCAAAGCTTCAATGACTTCCGTTAAGTCACCCGCTATAATAGCTGGGAGCGCATGAGACGTAAAGCCAATTCGATGATCCGTGACTCTTCCTTGAGGAAAATTATAGGTTCTGATTTTTGCGCTACGATCTCCTGATGACACCAGAACCTTTCTGTTTTCAGAGCGTTCGTCATCCTGTTTCTGACGTTCTTTTTCAAAAAGACGAGTCCGCATTACCTGCATGGCATGCTCTAGATTCTTGTGTTGAGAGCGCCCATCTTGACATTCAACAACAATTCCTGTAGGGAGGTGTGTTAAACGCACAGCACTTTCGGTTTTATTGACGTGTTGACCTCCTGCCCCACTCGCTCTATATGTGTCTCGTCTCAAATCAGATACTTTCAATTCAACATCAACTTCTTCAGCGACAGGAAGAATGGCGACAGTTGCAGCTGAAGTATGAACCCTTCCTTGAGATTCTGTTGCAGGCACCCTTTGGACTCTATGAACGCCACTTTCAAATTTCAACCACCCATAAACGCCCTCTCCACTCAGATTAATGACCGCCTCCTTAACCCCGCCCACAGTACCTTCAGAAGATGAAACAAAAGTATGTTTCCACCCTTTAGATTCTACATGGCGCAAATACATCCTGACCAGCTCACCAGCAAAGATTGCCGCTTCATCACCCCCTGTACCTGCTCTGACCTCGAGAACAACATCTCGGTCATCAGCTTCGTCACGTGGAAGCAGCATCTCTCTTGCAGTTAATACAATTTCTTCGAGTTTTGCTTGCAGTGGTACAATCTCTTCACTTCCCATTTCACGGTAATCGGCATCATCCGATTTCGCCCATTCTTTTGCTTGCGCGAGGTCATCCCAAACTGCACGAAATAACTTGCAGTGCTCAGCTATCGGTTCCAATCTTTTATACTCACGCATCGCATCGCGGTATGCGTTATTGTTGGCGATTAAATCCGGGTCACCGATTGATTTCTCGACCTCTCGGAATCTGTCGCTAATTGCTTCCAACTTTGCAAGTAAATCTAACATGATTAATTAGAATACTTAAAAGTACCATGTTCTCCAGATACCGTGACACTGCCATGAGAACATGCTTCACAACGACCGATAATTTTGGCATCGACACCAAAATCTGCAGCAATGGTTATCAATGCCTCGGCAGCCTCCTCAGACGTGTAAACTTCAAGTCTGTGGCCCATGTTGAATACTTTGTACATCTCTTCCCATGAAGTCCCTGAGGCAGATTGTATTTTCTTGAATAAAACTGGTGTAGGAAACAAGTTGTCCTTGACGACGTGTACATTATTTACAAAGTGCAGGACTTTTGTTTGCGCACCTCCTGAACAATGAACCATGCCGTGAACGCTGTCACGCCAGTCTGTCAAAAATTTCTTTACAATTGGAGCGTAAGTTCGCGTAGGAGAAAGCACCAACTTTCCAGCATCAAGCGGAACATCTTCAATGGCATCTGTGAGACCACAATCTCCCGTATATATATATTTTGAATCAGTCCCCGGATCATAGCTTTCAGGGAAACGTTCTAACAAAGTTTTATCAAAAACATCGTGACGTGCAGATGTAAGACCATTGCTTCCCATACCGCCATTGAATTGGGTTTCGTAGGATGCCTGACCTGAACTTGAGAGTCCTACAACGACATCTCCAGGAACGATGTTTGCGTTGTCAATCACTTGATCTCTTCTCATTCGTGCAACCACAGTAGAGTCTACAATAATCGTTCGGACAAGATCTCCCACATCAGCGGTTTCTCCGCCGGTTGAGATGATATCAACCCCTTCTTTTCTGAGATCAACAAGAAGCGCTTCTGTACCCTGAATGATCGCTGAGATCACTTCTCCTGGAATGAGATGTTTGTTCCTTCCGATGGTTGACGACAAGAGCATAGGACCAGTAGCCCCTACGCATATCAAGTCATCGACATTCATAATTAAAGCGTCTTGTGCAATCCCTTTCCACACGGAGATATCTCCAGTTTCCTTCCAGTACATATAGGCCAAAGCAGATTTTGTACCCGCCCCATCTGCGTGCATGATGACGCAATGTTCGGAACTGCCTGTTAAATAGTCAGGAATGATTTTACAAAACGCTTGAGGGAACAATCCCTTATCTACGTTTTTAATTGCTGCATGAACATCCTCTTTCCCTGCACTTACTCCGCGTGCTGCGTACCTACTTGCGTCTGTCAATTGTAAAGTTTATTCGTTACTCCTCAGTTGGAACGTAATCAAAACGTATGATTCTAAATACCGTACGTCTATTTACTTGGTGAGCGGCTTCTCTTTCAGACTCAGGAAGCTTGGCAATCTGAGCATCATTAATGATGAGCATTTCTTCACCATGACCAAAAGGAACAAGTCTGTCACCAGATATGCCTTTATCCAATAAGAAGTTAACACAGGTCTCAGCACGTTTTTGGCTTAGCTTCTTGTTTGAAGATCCGGAGCCACGACTGTCCGTGTGGGCTTCCAGTTGAATAACTAAATTCTCATTTCGCACAAGAAGATCTAGAAGAAAATCAAGTGAATCTGCAGAATTAACTTCGTCATTAACCAATAACTCAGCACTTGCAGTTGGATACAGTACGAGCGGCATGTCGTACTCTTTCTCCAATACAATTTCTTTTAAGAAGTATTCACGAGCAAAAGTGGTTGACTCGGTAAGTCCGATACTTGAGAATCGATCTCCAGTCCCAATAAAACCTTCGTTCTTTACATCAACATCATAAGATACATCCTCCTCGATTTCGCCGTCACAAAGCTCGAGTGAACCGTCCTCATTTGAGGTCTCAGATGAAATCTTTCCTTCTGAACTTTCTAATGTTATAGAAGCTCCGCTTACTGGCATTCCAGTATCGTAGTCATAGACATAGGCTCTATAACAAAACTCCATAGGTGGGAGTCTGAATTCATATAGATCATCTTGTCCTTTACCACCATTGCGATTTGATGAGAAAATACCCGTGTTGGTTTGGCCTTTAAAAATAATACCCAACTCATCGTTTGCAGAATTCAGTGGATAAGGCAAGACATCAACATCAGAGAAAGCCATCACTCCCTCGCGTTGGTCAGCAAAACAGAGATCAAATCCACCTAAGCCTCCGTGGCCATTCGATGAGAAGTACAATGCCCCATTTGCTCTAAAAGATGGGAACATTTCGTCACCAGCTGTATTGATTGATGGACCTAGATTTTGAGGCAAGCCCCATGTTTCATTGTCATCATTGAACGCCGAAAACCAAAGATCTTTCCCGCCAAAGCCACCCGGCAGATCAGAGGCAAAGACCATATAATTGTCATCTAAGGACAATGCTGGATGGCCTATTTGAGTAGAGTCATCCTCATTCCTGTCAACAATAAAGAGCGGTTGAGCTGCACCGAAATTGTTACCTACAACAGGTGCGTAATAAATGTCACATGCAAGATTTGAACCATCCTGATCAACACATCTTGTGAAGTAAATGGTCTTAAATCTCTTGTCAAAAGAAGCGGAACCTTCGTTGTCATCTGAACATAGATTCGAAAGTGGTTCAGGTGTTTTCCAATCTCCTTTCTTATCTTGAGTTGTCGTGAACAAATCCATAAACCTTTCTCCTGTAATAGGGTCTTCACCCGTTCCTGTAGAACCCAACCTGGAAGATGCAAAAACGAGAACATTCGATTTCTTAGAAGCATAGACTGGTGCAAAATCATACGACGGTGAATTCACTATGATCATCGGCTCTACGATAAAACGACTCGGTGGCTCTTCCATTGCAATTGCTGCGATGTCTGCTGCCTCAATTCTAGCATCTGCAAAAGATCTGTCTCCGTTCTCACCAAATTTTTCGTACCACTCCATCGCGGTGTAATAATCTTCTTGGTCACGCAGGGCATCACCATAAAGAAGATAAATTCTTGGATTCGTTTTCGCGTAGCGTAAGCCCAACGCTTTGTCGTACCATTCGGTGGCACCACGCGGATCGTGCATCAAACGAAAACATTCTCCAGCTTGGAAAGCGCAATAGGCTTTCAACGTTAAATCTGATTTCACTTTTGCGTAGGCAGCGACATAGTCACTTGACGCTTCAAAATAACCACGTCTGTTAAAAGCGATATCAGCTTCTTCATGTAACTCCTGAGCGAAGGTTCCGCTCAAAGCGCCAAAGAAAAAGAAAAGGGACACAACAAAACGTGTGATAATTACTTGCAGGTAACTGTGCATTCTAATTGATTCTAAGATTTCTAAGATTCGAAAGTACTGAAAAAGGAGCATTTAATTGCTAGAATAATGACAATACAGTAACAACTAAATGTCAACTACCCTATCTGAGGCAAAAAAATCAACGTGTAAACAACAATTCGTGAAATTTCGGCAAAGGCCACAACTCATTGTCTATCAAGCCTTCAAGCTGCGTACATATGTCACCTAACTCTTCTAGAAGCGGCATAATTATAGTGCCATATCCATCCGCAATTTTATGAGGATTTTTTCTTCCATTGACAGCAATTTTATTTTCTTTCAGGTTTGACAAAGCTTCATACAGCTCATTCACCAGAGTAGACGTTTTCGTGAGTATGTCACGCTGAGGAAAGGTCATCTGCTTGCCTTTTTTACCGAAGACCTCCTCCACACCAACGATGTTTTCGAGAAGAAAGTTTTGGTATGAAATCGCAGCTGGAAGGATTGTGTTACGCGCCATATCAATCAAGATGTTCGCTTCAATCTGCCGATGCATCACATATTTCTCGTACTCCACTTCTTGTCTCGCTTCCATCTCTGCTGGATGAAGTACTTTCATTTGATCAAATAGATCTATGACTTCTTTCCTCCCCCAAACTGTTAATGCTTCGGGTGTCGTTTTTAAATTTGACAGACCGCGCTTCTTCGCTTCTTTTAACCATTCATCTCCGTAGCCATTTCCTTCAAATCGGATGTTTTTACTTTGCTTAATAAGGATTTGTAGCTCTTTTAAGATGGATTCGTCTTTCCCTACACCTTTGCTGATTCTTTTATCAACTGACACTTTAAACTTCTCAAGTTGATCTGCGACAATTGTGTTTAACACAGTCATCGGTAACGCACAATTGGCAGAAGAACCCACCGCTCTTAACTCAAATTTATTTCCTGTAAAAGCGAATGGCGAGGTTCTGTTTCGATCCGTATTGTCAAGCAATGCTTCTGGAATCCTTCCTATTTCTAACTTGAGTGCTGTTTTGTCAGCAGGTGTTAATTTACCATGCTTGATGTTCACCTCTAGATCATCGAGCAGTTGACTTAACTGAGAACCTATGAAAGCAGAAATGATTGCAGGCGGTGCTTCTTGTGCGCCCAAACGATGGTCATTTCCAACACCAGCAAAACTAGCCCTAACAATGTCTGCATGTGTGTGGAGCGCAGCGAGGGTATTTATGAAAAAGGTCAAGAATCGCATATTCGATTTGGGGTTCTTGCCAGGCTGTAAAAGATTCACGCCAGTATTCGTACTCAATGACCAGTTGTTATGCTTGCCTGATCCATTCAATCCACCAAAAGGTTTTTCGTGAAGCATCACTCGAAAATCATGACGTTGCGCAACAACCTCAAGAAGTTCCATTAACAGCAAATTATGGTCATTTGCAAGGTTTGCCTCTTCATATACAGGTGCAAGTTCGAACTGATTGGGTGCGACCTCATTGTGTCTTGTTGTGACGGGGATCCCCAGAAGATGAGCTTCAAGTTCGAAGTCCTTCATAAAGGCACTAATTCTTTGAGGAATAGATCCAAAGTAATGGTCATCTAACTGCTGACCTTTTGCAGGCTGTGCGCCAAATAAGGCACGCCCTGTCATCGAAAGATCTAAACGCGCAGCAAACAACGCTTTGTCAACTAAAAAATACTCTTGCTCCCACCCCAAGGAAGCATTCACTTTTGTAATATTCTTGTCAAAATACTGGCAAACAGAGGTTGCGGCATTGTCAACCGCAGAAAGCGCCTTTAAAAGCGGCGTTTTGTTGTCGAGCGCGAATCCTGTGTAACTAATGAAAATCGTAGGAATACACAAAGTCTCCCCCCAAACAAATGCCGGAGATGTAGGATCCCAAAGCGTGTAACCCCGCGCCTCGAATGTATTTCTAATTCCTCCACTCGGAAATGACGATGCATCTGGCTCTTGTTGAACCAACAGAGACCCATCGAATTTCTCAATCGCACGGCCATCTCCAGTGGGCGCAATGAAACTGTCATGCTTTTCAGCTGTCGTTCCAGTTAAGGGTTGAAACCAATGGGTATAATGTGTCGCGCCACGTGAAATAGCCCACTCTTTCATAGCTGAAGCGGTTTGATCTGCGACCTTCCTGTCTACAGGAGTACCATCTTCCATTGCTTTTAGAATACCTTCATAGGCCTCATCAGGAAGGTATGAACGCATGACAAACTTGTTGAACACATTCTCTCCGTAGTAGGTGGAGATTTTATTGTCAGGACGTTTGGGAAGTTTCGGCTTGCGGTCCAGCACATCGTGCATGACTTGTTGGCGATTTAGGCTCATCTAAAAATGTTTAAAACGTGTAAACTTGAAATCCGTAATTCAATGCGCAAATTTACACCATTAAAGAAGGTGAGCTGTCAAAAAGGGCTTGAAAGTAATTCACACCCCCTCAAGAACGGGGGTGATAACTTAATATTTATATATTATCAATAAAGCACCCCTTTATTCTCGGATAATCCAATTAACTACTCTGCTTTTACGGTCATATACCTCTAAACTGTACATCCCCACCGCATAGTCAGACATATCAAAATTCAACAACAACCCATTTGAAGGTCTGAAAATACCCGACTGCAGTTCTTTTGCCATGGCATTTCTCAGAACCCATTCAACTTCCGAATCGAACCCTTCAAGTCTTGCACGAACAACTCCTTGAGCTGGATTTGGAAAGACCGTCACTTCGGAGGTGGCGCTAACAGGAATAATATCTTCCACATCTGAAATCAAATTCGTCTCGAAACGAAACGCCTGAGATATTGACTTGCCAAAATCAGCCTCAAGTGTGGCAAAATTTCCGCCAGCCACTTTTTTAAATCTGACATATCCGCTGCCGTCACTGTTTGCCCAGAATGACAATCCATCGTCACCATAGTCAAGAACTGTAAATCTGTAACATCCTGAATTGAGTTCGATTGTGTCACGATATATTGTATTCGCCTCGGTATACCCACGTTCCCAAATGATATTTTGATTCCGATCGGTAAGTTCGACTGTCGTTTCAAAGGGGGCATTATTCGTTTTGGTCCAAACGATGATTCTGTTGTCATCTAAGTCATTGTATGCCCAGGTCGGTGGACGGCGAAATGACGTATGTGCTGTTCCATTTGATGGCTCCTCATCAACTTCCAATACCAAATCCACTGACACTTGAAACGCCATGAGATACTCATCATCTCCCTCAGTATAAATGGGGGCATCATAGGGAAGGCTGACTTCCACTGTTTCTAAAAACTGAAGGGGAACTTCAGGAATGTATATATGAGTCTGAGGCTCCTCACCTGTTACACCATAAGTAAACAGGCATTGCTCAAGTGTCTCTGATCCGTTATTTCTAATCAATACAACTGGATTTTCACATACAGGGTTCCATCTTGAGAGAACTTTCCGTTCGTTGGGGGAGAGAATATCCATGAGTTCAACATCGTGAGACATGTTGGGCGCAGAATAGGAAATAATTTGGCCTTCCATGCGGTAATTACCAAATGGATCATCCGTGACATCATATTCAACTTCGAAAGTACTTTGCCCTACAACCCAAGGCGTAAGTTCAAAATTTTGGGTGGTTACTGGGGCACCTGGGCACCACGCGGCACGGTCATAAATCCAAGTTCCGCCTTGTGGGTAAAGCGCATTGTCAGCACATTCCTGCATAATCTCCCAACTCCAATGCTCGGTAGAATCAACAAGAACGCTGTGGGTGTTGTAACAGAATTCACCACAGTTATTCCCTTGACCGAAGCCATGACCACTTGCTCTTGTAACAAGTCGAAACATTTCTTCATTTGGTCCGACGGTATGCTGGTGACTTTGAACATTGTTATCCCATGCATTTAAATAATATGTGCCATTCCAAAAGGCCTCGACATTCACCACATCTCTAGGCGGAGTCCCTTCAATAAAAGCAAATTTCAAATCCAGAAGTTCTTGCCAGTTTCCACATTCAAGCTCTACGCTATCTCGTAAAAGCGGCAAATAATCTGTCACATCGTAGATCCAAGTCCAACCATCATTTCCCAAAGAGAGATTGATACCATATGGCGTAATATATCTGCCCAGCTCGACCCTGTCAATCACTTCATAGGGAACACCGAAATAATTGAGCGCAACATTTGTGTACACCACGGTCTCTCCGTCAATCGCGTAAGTCGCAAGGGTATCACCCAAGGCATCGTAGGTCACCTGAAGCAGATCATGCGGCCATCCATAAGCGATATCTAACCATTCAACATCGTTCCCGACCACTTCCCAAGTACTTACACTTACTGGCGGTACCGGTTGGGCATAGGTGTGTGTCACAAATTCTGATGTACTCTCAAATGCAGATTCATCCCCTTGCGTAAATTGCAATGCCGGCTTGAGAGATTCTGCATCACCACCTGGGATTTCAGGGTTCAAGAATAAATCTTTTGCGCGATACTTCACCCTACCTGCGTTACCGAAACAATACCCACCATAAGGAGAGTCGTTTTCGGAATCCTCAAACGCACCATTCACGCCATCAAAATTAAAAACGGTCGCCAAATTTGAAAGTTGAGGGTGTTCTTGCACATCAGAAAAATACATCCATTCAGAGATCTCCTCCTCTGTGAGTTCCACACGCCATATTCTGAAATCATCTACCCCACCTCTATAACTGTTATTGCCATTAAAAGCTGCACCTAAAAACATTTCAGAAATTTCTCCAAACGCATTATCCTGGCCTGTTCCTTCGTGCCAAACTGCACCATTTCTATAAATCCTCATAATGCCTGTTGCAGCATTTTTAGTGAACGCCCAGTGGGACCA
>MDSY01150499.1_pt1 | contig 16295 bp, 4 predicted proteins | sample 811131 | NCBI WGS metagenome assembly MDSY01 (sample SAMN05326643, study PRJNA326480) | marine metagenome | isolation source: seawater | place: Atlantic Ocean: South West | collected 2010
CGTCTACTTAAGTGAGGGTGCTTCCCGCGCCTCGGTTTGTTTTGGTTTGCCGTCCCTCGTCCCTGGTTGGTCTCCTTCCCCCGTTCATTTTATATATATTAGTTAGTTAGTTAGTTAGTTAACTAACTACTATATATATTTTGAAGTGCAAAGTCGAAAGTGCAATCAAAGTAATATAAGTTGATTTTTATTGTATTTTTTGGTCCCGGCCGTCCCGCGACCCCACGATGTTGCTTCTCCCTCGTGGCGTCGCGCTTGGGCTGGCGCTCACGTGCAGCTCAATCAGCTCGCCTCGCGCGAGCATTTTAGCGGCAGAGACGCCAGACGCACCAGTGCCGCGCCCAACGGATGAGTACCTCGACGAGTACGCACTGCTCTATGACCATGTCGGGATGCTCATGGATGGTGAGCGGATGAGGGCGTATCACGACGCCATCATGCTCAACGCAGCGCAGCACTTCAAAGGCAAGGTAGTGCTGGATGTGGGTACCGGTACGGGTATTCTCGCCATCTGGGCCGCGCAGGCGGGCGCCAAGCGCGTCTACGCTGTCGAGGCGAGCAGCATAGGCACACATGCGAGCACAATGATCGCAGCTCACGGCCTCTCGGACAAGATCACGCTCATCAGGGGGAGGCTGGAGGAGATCGAGCTGCCTGAGTTTGTAGACGTGCTCATCTCCGAGTGGATGGGCTACTTTCTCCTCCGCGAGTCAATGGTCGGATCGATCCTCGTTGCACGAGATAAATATCTCAAGCACGAAGGCGTCATGTATCCCTCCGAAGCGAGGCTGCTGGTCGCACCGCTGCACTCTCCGAGCTTCCGCGAGAAGAAGACTGTGGAGCATGAGGAGGTGCTCGCCAATTGGGACGCCCTCGCACAAGAGACTTCCCAAAGGTACTCTCTCGACCTCGGCGCTTTGCGAGCCTCCTATGAGAAGGAGGGGCTTCAGTACATGTACAACCAAGCCTTCCAGGGACATGTGCCAGGCGACGTTCTCGCGGGTGAAGGCGTACCGGTACTCGAGGTCGATATGAAGACCGTCACCTCCTCTGAGCTCTTCGGATGGAAGAGCGCGGTCACCCTCCGTCGATTCGAGCCCGAGCGTCCGGTGCACGCCATCTGCGGTTGGTTTGACGTGCGTTTCTGCTCGGAGCCACAAGATGGTGGAGAGGGAGGAGACGGAGACGACTCCGCTTGTGTGGAGCTGGACACGTCGCCTAACAAGCCGGGAACCCACTGGGGACAGAGCGTCTTCCTCCTCGAAGAAGAGCTCATCGAATCCGACATTGAGGTATCACTCAAACAAAGTCGCAAGAACCATCATGACATCAACGTCACCTTTGGCTACGCGGCGGCAACCGGTGCCGTCACGGCTAGCTATGATGTCACTGCGGACTTCAGGGGGTATGATGACTGATCGATCGCTGCGATCAGTGCGACTTGGAGGGGCCGAGATGATGGAGAACATGCCGTGTTGTGCCATCGCGCCATCAGTACTATGGCAATATATAGGAACCTATACATATTGATATTCATATATATATGTATATTAATAAGAATATCAATATAAGGATACATGAAGCATCAGATTGGAAGATCATATTGCCAACAATAATCAATGTGATATTGGCCATATTATTCCAATATGAATATGAATATTCAATCTAATTGTGACGAATATATATATAATATATAAATAATATATATATCATATAATCATAATCATAGGATAATAATAATATATATAAATATTATACCCGCGCGATACTCGAGTACTGTTGCTGATATGAGATATCCGTAAATGGCAATACTTGAATGTATTGCTATAACTATGAATTCGTCTCAGGTATGAGCGAAACCTGCAGACTAGTCGCACGAGAGGCGACCCATGCTGCTGTCGCTTGGACGTCCGGCGGCGCCCACTCCTCTGTTGCACAAAAGGCCGCCCCGGCAGCAGAGGCGACCTTGGCAGCAGCAACGCTCGCAGCAGCTGGCGAGGCTTCACATGCAAGTTGAGCCGCCAGCGCGGCAGCATAGGCGTTGCCCGCCCCGGTGGGATCGAGCACATCTAATCCGGCGACCGCTGCCACGCGGCTCAACGTCCCTCTCGTCGACTGGTTGCTGCTGCTGTTGCCGCCGCGCGCACCGCTGCCAGCACCGACGCGATAGATATAGGAGCCGTGTCCTCCGTCGCGAATGGCGAGTATCGCGTCTTCCTGCAGCTTGAGCGCATCCGAACACGCCCGAGCGATCTCAAAGAGGCTCGCGTTGCTCCGAGAGACGTGTGCGACGCTCATGGGTGGCGGCGATTTGCGGTCGTGGATTCGAGCGATGCGCGCTGCTGTGAGCAGGTCTGGCGAGACACAAGTGGCCATTGGCGTGATCCTCGTGAGCTGAGCTATGTTCTCGCTGTTGACCGAGTGCATCACAGGCTCGAGTGAGAGCACAGGCGGCCTTGCAGCGCGGCCGGGCAACCCTGTCGAGCGCAGAGCACACCAACTTGCTGTCGCCTCCTCGAGCCAAGCGCCCGCTGCCTCCACCTCTCCCCGACCCGGGCCTTCTACAATCGCGTGAATCACGTCGAACTGGCCCCCACCCAGCGCTGGCACCCAATCGCACAATTCGTCCCATGACTCCCACCCGTAATTCTGCCAGAGCGCAGTGCCGGTAGAGTCGTAGTCGATTTTCTGTCCGGGCGTCACAGGTACGTGGCTAAGAATGCGCACGCCATCGGCATCGACGCCGCGCTCGCGAAGCCCATCGAGCATCGCCGTGTCAAAGTCTGTGCCCGCGGGAGCGATGAAGCTCACGCTCGCCGCTGGAACCGCCAGGCGCGCGCCGACTGCAGCTTGCACGCCGCCACCGCCAAGCCGTTTTGCACCGCCTGCGACACTGTCGACAATGATCTTTGAAACAACGCCGATGCGAGGCGCCGGCAAAGAACAGGCCGCTGAGCTGCATTGGACCCACAAGAAGGCCACCAAGACCCAGCAGGCTGCGGCCATGCGTCGGCGGACGGCTACTCGTATTTGAAGAGATGTGGCACAGTATAGATTCCACGTCAACATTTTAAGAATAGTGCCATTTTGGTCAGTTTTTCGTCCTCATCGGTTTTCGGTAGCAGTCCCACAATTGGCAACCCTGGCGCGCCTACGCAAGGTCAAGTTTAGGGAGGCGAAGCCGGAGGCGCGGAGGGAGGGTGCGGACGAGTCGCGATCAAGGGACGCCGGCCGACCCAAGACAGTTCTCCAACAGACCTTTGAGAAGGGCCTGCCCGAGAAGAAGGTTGTCAAGGAATCAAAGAAGCGGCGGTACAGCGTCAAGCTGCATGTGATTGAGGCTCGGGGTGCGTGGCCTCTGGAGGATGGGAGTCTGCCCGACCTCGTCGTCGCCGCCACCGTCAGCGGAGAAGCCACCAAGTACACACGTGCCGTGCATAACACTGTGGCATGCCAATTCGATTCCTTCCTCGAGTGGGATGTCGACTCCTCATTGGAGGCTTTCCAGCGCCTGAAGCTGACGCTGCAGTTGCTCAACGCGAAGACCATGGAGAGCAAGGACCCGCTCGGCATGTACACGCTCAAGCTCAAAGACATCCGCGCGCAGCCACTGAGCGAGCACTTTATGACTTGGCTCGCACTATACCAGAGCGATAGCAAGTTCACCTCGGAGTTCTCGGGAGCGATCCGCGTCACGGTGAGCTGCCTGGCGGGGAAGCAGGCGGTGGCGAAACACTCGCTCACCGAGATCGCCGACGCCGAGGGCGACGAGAATCCCTTCGTCCTCATGCCGCCACTCGTGCGGTACCGATGCATTTCTCTCTTCATCGCCATTTACCGCATCGATGGCTTGGAAGCTTATGGCGCGCTCGGAGAGCCGGCGAGCACATTCGCCTCGGTCAAGATGGCCGGATCTGCAGCGAGCAAGACGCGAGTTGTGAGGGAGACCCACAATCCCGTCTATAACCAGATGCTGCGCCTTCCGGCGCGGCTTCCTACCTTTCTCGATAAGATCACCATCAGTATCAATAAGTACGAGGAGTCAGCCCCCGACATGCTCATCGCGGACATGTGCGTGTCGCTCAGTGAGCTTGTGAAGCGAAGGGAATTAGCTCCACACTGGGTCAATCTCTACGGGGTGGAGGGTGAGCACGATCTGCGAGTCGTGCGCGAGCAGCTCAAGAGGGGGGTGGACACATTCGAATCAACATTGGAGACTTCCTACAAGGGGCGGCTGCTCATGGCAGCGAGAGTGGAGGAGGTGCCCGCGCTGCTCTCGGCGAAGGCCAAGTCGATCGCTCGGGTCAATGATCCGCTCACCGAACTCTACGTCCTCCGCTTCGACGCCTACCAAGCGCTGCAGCTCTGTCAGACGAGCGTCACAGACGAGACGCAGCTCCAGCTGCAGGTGCAGGTTGGCAAGATGGTGCTGCGCACTGCCACGTTGCGGGCTGTGCAAGGGGTGGTCGTCTGGCACGAGGTCTTGCCGGAGCAGAGCTTCCGACTCCCCACCGCGCTCGAGCAGTGTCCGGACGTGTTCATCTCCATCTACTTTGAGGACCACACGACGTGTAAGCAGATGCGGCTCGGTTTCATTCGGCTTCAGCTCTCTGACGCGTACGGTTTCAACCACGCGCCCATGTGGGGGACGCTTGAGCGGGACCCGCTGCACAGCAAGATCTCCGCCGTCCCCGGCTTCGTCGAGTACCGACTCGACATTGGACGCGCCGACGAGCTGCCGCAATCGTCGCGCGAGCTCATCTCTCTGCCGGCTATGCGCAGGTACGAGCTCCGGGCGCACATTTACCAGGCGCGTGGGTTTCCTGCGATGGATGACGACGGGCTGTGCAATCCATACGTGGTGGTCACGCTCGCGGGGTACGCGGGCGTCACGCGCGAGGCCGCTCCCACCTGTAATCCGATCTTTTACGAGTCGCTCCGAGTCGACTGCATGCTGCCACATCCGGTGCCGGTGACGGCGCAGATCCTCGTCCGCGTGTACGACAAGGAGCCTCCGGGCACGGAGGGCGGTGATCAGCTGGTGGGAAGCGCGGCGGTGCCGGTGCTCAACGTCGACAAGCTCGCCCCTGCCGAGCCAACGTGGCTCGAATTGACAGACGGCGCAATCAAGGGCGTCGTCAGCGAGATCCTCGGCTCCTTCCAGCTCGTCCCCTACTCGGACCTTGAGAAGGTACCCTTCAACGACATGACGCCGCCGATGCGTGACTGTGAGGTGGAGGTGTCCATAGTTGGGCTCCGTGGGATGCTCACCTTCGCCAACCAGCCCATCCAAGCCCCGTACGTTGAGTTCGACTGCGGAGATCGGTCGAGTGGACGCGTGCGACGTACACAGCCCTCGTCCACACCCTCGGGTCCAGACGCAAACTTCCTCGAGACGTTGACGATACGGATGAGGCTTCCGGATGCTTTGCTCTACTGCCCATCGATCCACCTGCGCGTCTTTGACAAGCGAGAGGGCGACGATCCATGCGTCGGATCTCTCTCGATCCCGTTGGCGCCGTATTGCGACTGGCTCTATCAAGTGCCGTACCGCCCGCGCCGACCTCGAATACCAGAGGGTACGTTTGGCGATGATGGTTCGGAATCTTCCGCGGGTGAAGAGGACCTCCAGGACAACCTCTTCGGCCGCGCCAATGCTCCGACCATCCCCGCCGATCTGTATGAGGCCAACTTCTCATACTCAAACGAAATTGTCTTTGAAACGATGAGCATGGTGGAACGCTACCGAGAGCAGAGCCGCGGCAGGCTCAAGAAGGGTCACCGAAAGCGCACGGTGCCCTACACGGACGCGATCACGCCGCACGGGCTCCAGCCGCTCGAGGTCAACGTCGAGGAGCTCCACGCAAAACCGGAAGAAGCTGAGCTCGAGTTCTCGATTGAAGATCCGCCGTTTGAAGAGTGGCCGGTGATTCGAGAAACGTCCGACGGCAGCTCGAGGCGTGAGGTGGGGCGCTTCAAGGCGCGCATTCGTGTGATCGAGACCGCGCACAAGGCCTCCGCACACCCGCCACTCGACCTCAAGTACCTCTTCGAGCAAGGTGTATACGTGACTCGGCTCTATGTAACCCGAGGGATGAAGCTGGCGCGGCGGCAGAACGGTACCCGCCCGGACCCATACCTCGTGCTGCGAAATGGCTCGCAGAAGCAGAACATCATCGACGACATTGAGAATGCGCGGCGCTGCACTGCCAACCCCACCTTCTTCAAATGCTTCGAACTGCCGACGATGATCCCGGGGAACCCTGTGGTCCACGTTGAGGTCTGAAAAAATGTGTCTTCTGTCTCTCCCTAAATGTCGCGCCCCCACTTTTGCCATATGTCAGAGTTCAAAAAAGCAAAAAAAAAAATTTTTTCACCGGCCCCTTGTTCTCCTCTGCAGGTCTGGGACAAGCAGGAGGAGGGCTCTCAGCTAATCGGTGAGACTGAGATTGACCTCGAGAACCGGCTGTTGTCTCAGGAGTGGAATGAGATGACGCCAAAGCCTCGCGAGCGCCGCCACCTCTGGACTCCAACCTCTCTAGCGCCGCAAGGCAAGCTCGAGCTCTGGTGCGAGATGCTCACGCCCCCGGAGGCGCTCATTTCGCAACCTAAGCAGATCGACAGGCCGGACGCTCTCAAGGGTGAGATGCGCGTCGTCGTGTGGAGTGTGCGCGACCTCAACATCAAGGGCAAGAGCAGGAGCATCGAGCGGGACGGCTTCGCCAATGTGTTCGTCACTGCAAAGCCCGGAACTTGGCCGCATCAGGAGACGGATATCCATCTCGGTGCCAAGAGCGATGCTGAATTCAATTGGCGATTCTTGTTCTCGGTGACTCTCCCCGCGCCGAGCACGAAGCTGCTCGTGCAGATCTGGGACACGCGTAATACCGCCCCGAACGATGCATTGGCAGAGTGCCGACTCCAGCTCGACACGCTCTACAACAACTTTCAACACACGCAGCAGGCGCAGCACCTCGACAGGCAATGGTACACGTGCACGCATCCTTGTTTCATGGGCACGCAGGCAAAGATCGATCTTTCGGTGGAGATCATCCCCAAGGAAGACGCCGAGACGATGGAGCTCATGGCTGGCTTCGGACGTGGTGAACCCAACCAGAACCCGCATCTTCCTATGCCTCGGCGCGATCAGTCGATTGTCACAAGGGTAAAGACAAGCCGCGGAGCTCGGGCTGTCAAGGTCAAACTCGAAAAGGCTGCAAGCGTGCCCCAGCTGTTGCGTAGGCAGAGTAGTGTACAGTCGTCAGACTCAGACCACGACGAGGAGGCGCTAGATGCAGCTCTCGCCGTCTAGACTTGTTGTGTCCGCGCGGAACGCAATGTGGAATGTAGCTGTAGGTGCAGTGTTACGAGAATGAGTGTCACTGTTAGTACTGATTCAATGTAGTGTAGGACCAGGTAAGTAGTCAGCACAGCGTAGATGAAATACAAGATGTGCATCTGATTTGAATGCATGATGAATCATTATCACACCTAGCATCAAAACTGAAAACATACCTCGAATAAACGAATCTATGCATGAGCATATGTCTAATGAACATCACAATATGAAGACCTAGACAAAGACTTGCATACACGGTTGGACCACCTCGAACATGAACTCACGTATACTTTACTACTAAACGAATGCGGATTTAGGATACATGCATTGGAGTATGCGATGTGCCGAGCCGTCGTTACAACGACGGGCTGGATGCTGAATTGATGACATGAAAGCGATCGAAACGGACGAAACGAGGAAACGTTTGAAGCCAAATAGAAACGGAGGAAACGATGAAGCAGCTTGGTTCACCAGAACGGACACCAGCCAATGTAGGCTTGGCAGAGATTTTGGTGTGAGGTGGCCTGCTCGATGAGGCACTGGACCTGCTGCGAGACGGTGAGCTCCTCACCAAACTCGCGCCCCGTGAGCTTATTGTCGACGCGCCGGATGACGGAGACGGCGCGTTCGTTGAGAGCGTGTGGCTCGTGAGTGCCATCTGCCTCGGCGAGCTGCTCGAGCTGCTCGCCTTGTTTGGTGGCCCACTGCTTCTGTCGGAGCGAGTGCATCGGCGTCGGTGCTGCGCCCATCGATACCTTCAACGGATCAACAGCGTATCCGAAGCTCTCCTCGAGTGATGCGCGAAGCGAGAGGTCGAGAGATGGACGAAGCGAGACACTCGCACTGAGCTCCGCGCCGCTGAGTGATGCGCTGCCTTGGCGCAGGGCGCTGGGTGAGGTTGAGCTCGTGGTGGGCGCGCCGTACTGCGAATGGAGCAGCCTCCACTTGATGAGCGGGTCGTGGATGAAGGCCTCGAGCATGGCCATCACTGAGTCCTTGTGCTCGCGAAGGACTGTCATGACGCGCTCGCACGTCGAGCGGAAGGTCCCCTCGACAGCGCTCACCTCCATTGCGTTGACAAGCATGCGCGTGAGGCGGAACGGGACCGTCTCCGGGAACTTATCTCTTCGCATCGCCACCTCGAAGCAGTCTCCAAAGTCGATGTGCGCAATCTTCCCGCTGAAGCGATGGAGCATCAGGTTGGACGGGTGGCGATCGCCAAGCCCGAGAATGTGCCCCACCATACTCATCACGGCGAGCGAGTGGCTAAAGTTGGATCGGCGCTCGAGCCAGACCTCACTCGACGGCGCCTTCATCCAGAGAACCCGGTAGAGGTCCATACCGTCAGTGTTGGAGAGCGCCTGCTGGAAGGCCTCTATCTTTTGGAGGACGCCGAGCGAGGCAAGATCCGGTGCAAAGTGGAGCATGAGCTGGTGCTCGATGTTGAGGAGGACGGAGCGCGAGAGCCTCGAGTCGCGCACGAGCGTGTGCAGCGTGTCGCACTGCGGCACCCACTCGATCAGGCCCGAGTTGGTCGAGAGGGGGACGACCGAGTAGCGTTGGATGCCGAGGTCGTGGCGCGCGCACGAAGGCGTCGAGGCGAGCAGCGTGTTGACGAGGCCGAAGAGCTGCATCACACGCTCGTCCTGACGGAGGTCCTCGTGGCCCTTGAGCAGGAAGACGTACTCGACACCGTCCGAACCCAGCACCGCCAGCTTGCGCGGCCGCTGCTTGGAGTTCATCACCTGGATGGCGGGCGCAAAGCTGCGGATTGCCACCACCTCGCGCTCGGCGCGGTATGTGCCCGGGACGGCGAGCTCGAGCTCGCGCGCCTCGAGGAGTGCCGGCGAGACCTGATGCAGCTGGAGCGTCCGCGCCTCTTGGAGAGCGCGGCCGAGCTGTCGCAGCACGGTGTAGAAGTGCTCCCAGGCGCACTGGAGCTTGGGCTCGTGCCCGGTGCGCATGAACTCGCGGCAGTGCGTGAGCGCGGTCTGCAGGTCGGCGCCGTGAGCGCTCACGAAGGCGAGCTCGTTCGCGGTGACGGCGCCCTCCTCCATCTTCTTGTACAGCGCGCGGAGCACCTCCATCGTCGCCTCGATCCCGTGCTGCTCGTGATAAAAGTACCGGCGATAGGCCTGCTCGAGCGCCTCGTGCCACTGCTCCGCCCAGAGGATGGCGACGCGGATGAGCTCGTTGGAGACGAGGAGCGCCTGCTCGACGAGCGTGTCGTTCTTCTCCCTCATCTCCTGCAGGATGCGCTCCGCCCAACGACCTCTCGAGGAGGGGGCTGTGCTGCCGTCGCTCCGGTTGCGCGCCTCGTGAGACGCCACCGCGAGAGGGTAGATGAGCGCCTGTGGGTGACGATCGCAAACGCGGAGGAGGAGCGCGTGGACCGACTTGCGCACCCTCAGCTTTGGAGATGAGATGCGCGCGATGATCTGAGGGATGACCAAAAGCCACGTGTCAACATCGACGAGCTCGAAGCCTTCGACGAGAGCGGCGTCGACGGACGCCTCGCCGCCGTAGCGGAACCAGAGCGTGAGCAGTCGGAGCAGGTCTTGAAGCGAGTGCTCAGAGTCGCGAGAGAGCGTGATCGAGCGGAAGAAACCCTTGAGCGCGCTCACCGCGTGGTGCAGCAGCCTCTCCTCGCGAGAGGCCGACCAGCCATCGAACGGCGTCAAGCCGTTGGCGAGGCCACCAGGGCCGCCGCCACCGCCGCCACCGCCACCGCCGCCCATGGCACCCCCACTCACCCCCAGCCCACTCGAGATCCCCCCAGCACTCATGGGCACTGGAAGCCGATGCTCGACCGCCGTCGGCACGCCGCCCGCTTCATCCGCCTCTTCCTTGTGGCAGAGCGGCGAGGCACGCAGCGGCGAGGGGTTGGCCGGTCGGCTTCTTGCGGCAGGGTCGGCCTCGGCGCCATGCGGGCTCCCTCCGAGGGAGAGGCTCTCACCCAGCCCAACGCTCGAGTCGTGCCCATTACCTTCCGTGAGATGATCGAGCGCCATGACGTTCATCAACGCCCATGAGTGCCACGCCTTGGTGGAGGAGGCGCCGTACCGGAAGGCGTTCGAGTACGAGTGGAGGGCGCGCGCGATGGTGTGCTCGTCGAGGAGGCTCCCCTGCTCCTTCTGCTGCTCCAGCTGCCAGTGGCCGAGCTTGAGGAAGCAGCGCATCGCCAGCCGCGCCTCGAGCTTGCAGCCGCCGCTGCGGCACTGCTGCCACGAGATTGGCATTTCGGCCCAAGAGAGAGGATCGTGCTCGAGCGACACGTCTCCGAGGCTCGCATCGCCGGAGTGGGCGCGTGCATCGGGATGGCCGCGTGCGTCGTTCACGCGCAGATCGTCTGGCTCGCTCTCGTTGCTCGCGGGAGATGGCGCGCCGCCGCCTCTCGGCAACGGCGGCTCGACGATCTCGACGAGAGCGGCCGCTGCTCCGACGGCCGTTGGCGCGAGACCGGCGTGGCCGCCTGCTGTTGGGATGGGTCGACACAAGGGGGCGGCGCTCGGCTCCATGATCCCCGCCGGGTCGCCCGTTGGCGACGACCGTCGGCGGCTGGGCTCTGGGCCGCCATCCCTGCTGCCGAAGCCACCCGCTGCGTCCCTACTGCCGAACACATTGGGCGACGAGGTCGCCTTGGAGCGGCGGCTGCTCAGCTTGAACGGCTGGGTGTCGAGGAGCACTGGGGCGCCGTAGGAGTGCAGCAGCCGCTGCAGCAGCCGCGTGGCTGCCGATTGCGCGCCACAGACCCACAGGTACTTTGCGTACGCGTATAGAAGCTCCGGCTCGCAGCCGCCGAGACCGTCGAGTGAGACGGCGGCGAGTTGATGGACGGGGAGCGCCTTCTCTGCGCAGTTGTGCGGGAGGAGCTTGGAGAGGCTCGCCCGGCAGAGCTCGAGCCGCCCGCCATTCCGGCAGAGGGAGGCGAACTTGATCCACGCCTCCATCTGTTCGAGAGGCTCGAGGACCATTGAGCGCAACTCTATCATGTTCTGCCAGACGTTCATATCGGTGGAGCATGATCGGAGCCTCTCGCGCCAGCGGAGCCTGATGGCGGCGCAGCGCTCGGCCGCGTGGAGCGCCGCCTCCGAGGCGCCGCCGCCCGAGTGCGGCAGCAGCCGCTGGCAGCACTTGTACTCGATGAGCTCTTCCGTCTCTGCGAGCTGCTGCGCCTGCACGAGCGACGCGTGCGCGCGGTCGTAGCTCTCGGAGGCGAGGGAGCGCAGCTGCGGATGGAGTGCAGTGCGCGCCGAGTCGACCCACCGCTGCGCCTCCTCGAAGCGCTCCGCGTGGATCGAGAGCACCGCGCGATAGAAGCTCCCCTCGTAGGTGGTGGGAGCGATGAGCTTGGTGGAGTCGGCCATCTGCGGCCACTGCTGGCAGTGCCAGCGCGCCGTGGCGACGAGCGGCGCGGCCTCCACCTGCTGCTTGGCGGAGATGATGCCCCAGATCTGCTCCGAGACGCGCGAGAGCTGCGGCCACTCGGAGAGCGCCGCGAGGCAGCGGAGTCGCCCGAGGACGAACTCGCCGGAACGCGGCTCGGTCAAGTGGGAGCGCTCGTAGATCTGCAGCGCGTCTTGCCACCGTCCGAGCTTCTCGAGCCAGGAGAGCTTCACCTGGAGGCCATGGCGGTACTGCGCCAGGTGGAGCACGCCGAGCGCCGCCTCGGGCTGCTTCAGCGAGTTGTGTATCGAGACGAGCGGCAGGAGCGCGTCGACGAGCTTCGCGTTGCCGCTCGGCCGCTGCGTATTGTTGAGCGAGTGGAAGTAGACCTCGCGGTAGTGGAGCGCCTTGGAGAAGGCGGAGCAGCTGGAGGCGATGTCGCCCAGCGTGCGCGCCGAGATGGGCAGCGGGAAGTCGTGACGCTCCATGTACTCTGCGAGCGCGAGGAGCTCTTGCAGGATCTCCTCAGGCGTCGACGGCGCATGCAGCGCATACTCGAGGCTGAGTACAAAGGACTCGCGCGCCTCGGCGCCAAGCTCCGCCCAGCACGAGATGAAGGCGACCTGGAAGAGCCTTCGGCCGAGAGGCATGTGCATCTGCGCGACGGGCGCGCACGCGCGCAGTGCGGGCGAGGGCGAGTCACGCAGCAGCTCGATCGCCAGCCGCCCCATCCACTCGAGCCATTCGTCCTTGCTCGAGCGCTGCTGAGGCTTCAAGAGCTCGGCGAGTCCCGCCTGCTTCATCACGAGCCGATTCGGCCGGGGCATCGCGGGCATTGGGGGCGTGTGCAGCAGCCGCGCCTCGTCGCGCAGCACGTTGAGCAGCTCCACCTGCTGCCCGGAGAGCGCGTGTGGCAGCAGACGCTCATACTCGGCGTCTCGCATGTTGAGCTCGCCGAGCACGCGCGCCACCTTATGTTCGAGCACGCGCCAGCTGCGCCCCATCTGGCACATGAGCGTGCGCAGCAGTCGCATCGTGGGCTCCTTGGCCTCCGGGTGGGTGCACAGGATGTGGAGGAGGGTGGGGGTGAGCGAGGTTGCGATCCGCGGCAGCGGAAGCCAGCAGGAGAGCTTCTGGAGCGAGTGAAGCGCCTGGTGCTGCGCGCGGCTGCCGGGCTGCGCCTGCTGGACGAGCTGGAGCATCGGCGGCAGCAGCAGGGAGGAGTAGTCCCTGAGGACGGGGCCAAACCCCTCGAGCGCTGCGAGTGCCGTGAGCGCCGGCACGCGCTGCGACGAGCCATCGTTGGCGATCACGCCGGCGAGCAGCGGCACGAGCTGCGGCTCATAAGGCAAGAGTGCGTGGCGCATCACGAGTGCGATCTGCTCCAAGAGGGCGAGGACCTGGAGGAGGAGGGGCCCCTGCCAGTGCATCAGGATGATCTGCACGAGCTGCGGCAGCCACGGCTGCAGGTGGCAGCGCATCGACGAGACGAGCGCCGGCAGCTGCTGCAGCAGGTGGTTGCACACTTGCGGCGCGGTGCGCGGCGGCAGCCGCGGCGAGGGCGGCTTCATCGAGGGCGAGCGCGGCGCCACGAGCGAGGGCGAGCTGGCGATGAGCGCATTCTTCGAGAGGTTGCGCGGAAGCGACGCGACCGCCGACGGCGCCTCGAGTGCCGACGCGCCCGAGGAGCTGCTACCCTCTAGCAAGATGGCGAGGAGCTGCGGCATGACCCGCGGGAGGAAGCGGCTGCACTGCTGGCCGAGGGAGCTGAAGATGTAGAAGAGGGCGGCGATGAGCCGGTGGTGGTAGGCTGCGAGCGCCGTGTCCTGGAGGATGGCCAGCAGCTCGCGCAGCGCGACCGCCGCGCTGTGCAGCGCGGAGCACGGCGGGAGGCCCTCCGCGGGCCAACGCGCCTCGACCGCCGACTGCCCCCCCCCACGGTCGAGCGCGGTGCTCCCAGCCCCCAGCTCGGTACGCTCGTCCTTGGGCTCGGCCTCCTCTTGCATTGCGGCTCCCCTCGCGGCTGCATCCGACTTGCCAGCCGCCCTCGCGCCAGCCGTGCCATTCTCTTCGTTGAGCGCCTTGCCGCCCCTCCGGGTGACGAGCCCACCGCCTTTGCTGATCACGGTGCGGTACCTGAGAGGCTCGAGCGCGCCGAGCATGCCGAGCACACGCACGAGCGAGCAGCGCGTCCCCTCGTGCTGCTCGGACGCGAGCGCAAGCAGCAGCGTTGGCAGCAGCGAAGGGAAGCGAACATACGGCGAGACGCCGAGCGCCTGGGGGTTGACGCACGAGAGGAGGCGTTCGAGCGCCGTGAGCGCGGCGCGCGCTCGCAGAGGCGCTCCCGAGCGCTGGAGGAGGTGGATGAGCACGTCGAGCAGTTCGAGCAGGTGCAGATCCACCAGCCTTCCCGTGGTCCTCAGTAGCTCGGCAATCGTGAGGAGGAGCTCGGTGGCAGTGGACGCGTGGAGCGTCGCGCGCAGCTGGGCGAGGAGCGAGCTGAGCACTGGCTGCGCGTACGTGCGCATCAGCCGGGAGGCGTGGCGGGCGAGGGGCCGGAGCAGCTTGGCGACCGCCTCGTGCCGCCGGCGAGTGTGCGAGCGGTGCGGGTCCGAGCCTCCACCGGGGGGGTCTAGCTGCGAGCAGAGCGTGAGGAGCAGCCCGCGCAGCATCGGCACACCCACCGCGGGGTTGATCTCGCACAACTGGCCCACGAGCGGCAGGGCGACGAGCTGCACCTGCAGCTGCTCGTCGTGCAGCGCGAGCCCCAGCGAGCGCAGCCGCATCGCCTCCGCAAGGTCTTCGAGGTGGCCAATACTCTGCAGCCCTTTGAGGACGGACACGCGCGTCGCCGGCTCCGGGTCGCCTACCGCCAGCGCGAGCAGGTGATTGAGGAGCTCGCGCGTCGCGGCGGCGGCCTGCGCGCTTCGCCGGCCGAGCGCCGCCGGCTCCGGTGCAGGCTTGAGCATCGCAACGCACGCGAGCGCCCCTTGGCAGCGGAGCGGCGGCGCCGCGGAGTAGAAGTGCGGCACGATGTGGTACAGGGCGAATCGCAGCGGCAGCACCTCGCCCGGCGGCTGTGGTGGGCTCGCGGCGAGCGTTCGGAGCGCGAGCATTCGGGCCTCATCCGCATTCTGCTGCGAGTTCCACGCCGAATCGGCGCCGTGGGGGGAGCCGCTCCCCCCGAGCTTCCCGCCGGAGGATGGGGCGCCGCCGACAGCGGAGACGCCGAGCGGCGATCGCTCCGTCTTGCGCTTGAGGAGCGAGTCGAGGAGCGCGTTGAAGGAGCCGAGCTTCCTGAGGCCCGGCGCGGCGAGCGTCCTCACTCCGCCTGCCCCCCCCCCCCACGCGGGAGCGCCCCCCACGCCTCCACTGTGGAAGAGCCGGCCCCGCCTGACGCTCGCGTCGCCCTCGGTTGGTGATTCGGGAGACGAGGGGCCGGAGCCGGGAGAGGGCGCGGCCATCGGCGCGCAGCCGGCACTCGCGGCGCGCACGAGGTTGGGACACGAGGCGGCGTGCTTGGCGCCACCGCCGGCGCCCCCTGTGACTAAGGTGCCGCCCGGCGCGCCTGGCGGACCGACCTCCGCCGCCGCCGCGATGCCATCTCTCGTTGAGCTGCCGTCCGCCAAGGTCGGCGCGCTCGGGCCGGCGGCGGCGGCGGCGGCGGCGGCGGCGGCGGCTCCGCCGGGCCGCGGCCATTGCTCGAGCCCGTGCCGTTGGCTCGGCGGTGGGAGCTGCAGCGGCGGCGGCTGCCGGTGGAGAGCGGCGGCGATCGTCGGCGGCGCGTGCTCGCACGCCTGACGAAACGGCATGTGCGCCAGATGGAGCGAGATGAGCTCGAGCTGCCGTTCCTGGACGCGCACGGAGAGCGAGGGGATGGCGCGCGAGATGAGCGTGAATGCAGCCGCGAGCTCTGGCGAGAGAGGCAGCGTGAGGAGCGCGCTGAGCATCTGTTCGTTGTGGAGGAAAAGGTCCTCGCCCACAGCGGCGGCGAGTAGCCCGAGCGCCGGCAGCGCCTCGACGACAAAGACGCGCGAGGTGCGCGCCTTGAGCATGGCCTCCTTGATCGAGGGGACGAGGAGCGGCAGCTGCTGGCGGATCGCCGCCGCGTCGAGCAGCCGCAGCAAGGCCGCCTTGGCCACGTAGGCGTCGGGGCGGTACCGAGGCTCGCGGACTGAGAGCTCAATGTGGCGCAGCGCCTCGGCGAGCTTCTCCTCATCGTGGAGGATCTTTGAGGGCCGTGCGGCTGCCATGGCCGGTAGCAGCTTGAGCGCCGCGCGGTGCACCTCCGGCGGCGCTCGACGATTGGGAAGCACGGCGCCAACAGTGGCGGCCGCAGCCTCGTAGGCGGCATCGAAGACGCCATCGGCCGAGGCCACGCGTAAGAGGCAGCTGAGCAAGAGGAGCGCTCCGTGCGCCGCAGGCCCGGCGAGCGGCGTCGCAGCGCCAGGAGAGAGCGCCGCCTTGGCGCACTCGAGGAGCTCGTCCACCCATCCACTCATCGTCGCCGGACGCTGCGAGGCGAGGTGTAGGGGGGGGGTGTAGGAAGGGGGTGTATGGGGGGGGTGTA
>MDSY01127380.1_pt1 | contig 16289 bp, 3 predicted proteins | sample 811131 | NCBI WGS metagenome assembly MDSY01 (sample SAMN05326643, study PRJNA326480) | marine metagenome | isolation source: seawater | place: Atlantic Ocean: South West | collected 2010
ACTCAGACAATGGCAAGGAAGTTTGGATAGGAGGAGGAGGGAGAAAGTCATCAGGAAGATGTTCACGGAGAATGACTGCTACGCGTTTACGGACTTGGAAGGTGAGAGCTGATCGAAGAAATGAGGCCTAGGTACCTGGTAACCCTACCTGGTAGGGTTCCTACCAAGGAAAGGGGAAAGAAACACAGTTAGTTTCGATTTCCAATTGCAATTCGTTTCCGCGGAAGGCGCGAGCTCCAAAGCCGCCCCCGCCATGGAGGCCCTGCGCAGCAAGGTTCACGGGGCGCTTCTATCGGTGCGCTGAGTCCCAACACCTCGAGATGCCTCTAGTAGACTGCGCCAGCCACCTTTCGCCTCGATCGTCTGCTGTGGCAATGCAGACAAATGCAACATTTGGCAAGGCTTTCGATGCCTCACACAGCCCTGCCACGAGTCTCTGCTGATTGATCGTTTCGGCGCAGGTGTTTGGTGACCGTGCCGCCTTCCAATTGCGCCTCGGCCTCACCTCCATCGAGCTGCTGAACCTCTCCGTGGACAGCTCGGCAAACTGTCCCTTTTTCTTGGCCGAGCGGAAACCTCCGCTGTTGCCATCGGCAAAGATCCTCAAGGCTGCGTGGCTCCATAGCTGGATGGCCGCATGGCTGCTCGTTTGCTAGACGCGCGAACGCGCTGCTGCCTTTACCAGAGCAATCCACGCATCCCCCAAATTGCCTTTCCTGTTGTATCCGCCCGTTACATGTTGCACCCCTGCGTGTCTCGCACAGGCGCTGCCATGGGACACTCCGTTCGAGCTGGGTTTCGCGCGCGTTGGCTGCATGCGCATCGAGTTCAGTTTCTTTCGGTTTTTCGTTCGGCCCATCCGAGTGACACTTTCAGATCTGGAGCTCGAGGTGGAATTGCAGCATGCGCCCACGCTGACTGCGACGCTTCAATCGAGGGTAGAGCGCATCATCGCCACGCTGGCGGCCGAGCGGCTCGAGAGGCTCGCCAATTTGTTTGCAGCGGCAGAAACGAGCAGCGAAGCCGATCAGCCCAAGAACGCGTCGGGGGGGCTCGTAGCCTGGATCAAGCGCTCGGTTACTCAGCATTTTTTGCAGAACATTGAGTTGGAGATTCGTAATGTCCACGCACGCGCGTCGACGCCAGGTGGCGCCTCGCCCGTCGCCGCCCCGCGAGGCGCCGCGGCGCCCGACGCCGCGGTGCTCGGCGTCTGTCTGGAGGTCTTCGAAATCAGGCAGTCTCGGAAGCACCGGACTGTCTTCTCCGGCGGCGCTGACGGGAATGATTTTATCCACAACTTTCTCCACAAACTGTTACGTGTGACAAATCTAGCCTTCTACTGCGATTGCGAGCCCCTCCTCGAGGCCGCGCCTGCGGAAGCACATGCGCCTGTGGAAAGGCGTCTAGATGACGTGAGCGAAGCTGACAGCGCAGGCAGCAACCGAGTCACCTTGCTTCCGCCAGAGCGGACCTCGAACCACGCCTGGCTCCTCGCTCCGTTAACCATTACCGTGGAGTTGAGTATTCGCAGCAAGTGGCTCGGCGCCGTGGTGGGAGGCTCGGTCGCGGCTGCCGCCGCAGCTGCCGCTGCCGATAGGTATTCCACGGAGCCTGCTCAGCGGGTGCCCGTGCACGCGATGCTTGCCCTCTCGCCGCTCACGCTTGCGCTAAGCGAGCGCCAATGCCAGTGCCTACTACATCTGCAGTCAGAGCTCGCGTCAGGGAGATCTGACGAGGCCGTCCGCGGCGCGCGCCGCTCCGCCGATTCGTATCTGCGCGGCTCCATCGCGTTTCAGGGCGTGCTTGACCTGTCTGACGAGTACGTATCGCTGCGCAAGCGCGCTCGCGCAGGGGAGAAGCTCACTGCAAAGTTGAGGACTCGGCTAGATGTGCTCACCGTAGCGACTCCTCTCGAAGATTTGCAGGCGCTCCACCGCGCCAATTTTGAGGGCGGCGGCGAGAGAGAGAGGGCGAAACGAGTGTCGGCGGACGCGGTGGCGACGGAACCCTCGTGGGCGCGCGCACAGGAGCTCCTCCAGCAGGGTGCCATCACGCTCGCGCTGCAGCAGAAGGAGGCGACGACCGCGCTGACAGCTGATGGCAACGCTCCATTGGAAGTGGTGGGCGAAGCGAAGGCCGACGCGAAGGGAGACGTGACAGAAGGCGTGAAAGAGAATGACGCGGGTGATGATGCGCTGGGGGGCAATGCGCCCGGTCTTGATGAGCAGTCACTCGGACGGTTGCTGACCGGTGGGGTCTGGATCACAGTGAGTATTCCCACAGCGAGCACGTCTCTTCTAGAGGGCAACGGACGCCTAGAGGGCCACGGACGCCTTGAGGGTAACGGGAACGCGCGCAGAGCAGAAGCTGAGAGGGGTTGCTCCGTGCAGGGGGCTGAGATGACGCGGCTGGTGCTGGGCGGGCTCAAGATGGGCGGCGCGGCCGCTGCGCGCGTTTTGCCAGCGGGGGCTCTATTGCCCACCTTTGCGTTCGCAATGCTCGAGCTCAAGGAGCTCCAGATCTTCGACCCCAGCTTCGATGCGGCGGCAGTATGCGCTGGCGCAGCCGACGCTGGCGGCGGCGGGCGTGCCAGCGCGATGTCGCCGATCTGGCTACCACGCACGTTGTCGACGGTGCCTCAATTGGGGGTGCCACCCCATGAGCTCGCACACTTGGCCATGGACCACTCGATGTCGGAGCCTGACGACGAGATGGTCAAGGCAGAGTGTGCTTTCTCGGCCGGCGACAGCTCTCGCCCACCCTCTCTCGGCCTTAGCCTTCGACTGCGGCCGATCGAGTTGGTGCTCCACCGCGCTCTACTCGAACGTAGTCTCAGTTGGGTGCAGAGGGCCCTTGCGGACGCGGAGGAGCACGCCAAGCCAGATGATAGGCCCGCCGCCGCCGGTCCGATGCAGCTTCTTGGTCCGGCGGGCGTGGGCTGGGAGGGTTTAACTCTCTCAGTAGAGGTGGCCGCGGAGCTACCCGTGGTCGCCATCCTTCTCGATGGGGTCAACTCGAGGCCTCGTTCGCCCAGCTCACCGGGGCTTGGCTCTTCCATCGGGCACACAATCTCTAGGCACAGTCACGAGCACAGTCACACAAGCACTATTTCTAGCTTGGCCACTGAGAGCAGCCTCGCCCAGCGGAATCCACGCACGAGGGGCGGAATCGCCGCGTCACGCGTTCTCGTGCTCAACATGGGCTCCGTGCTCGTCAAGCATCATTCCGACAGCGCATCGGTTTTTCCGTCGCGATTTTCGTTGGGCTGGGGTGGTGGCAGTGACTCGACACGGCTCGCCCTCTTAGTCTCATGGACTGATGTCAACGTGCGGTGCCTAGCAGCGTGGCCCAAGGAGCCCACGCCGCTCAACTCGCGGAATGCGCCGCCGTGCGTCGATTTCGCGTTGAGCGCGGCAATGACGCTCGTCGCCTTCGAAGGTGCTGTCTGCGTGCGTGCGTTGCGCTGCCGTTGCGATCGGAGCAAGATCTCACTCTCAAAGCAGTTCCTCGACGGCTCGGCGGAGCTCGTCGAGCTGCTAGCCCCATTGCTGCACGCCGGTGGTGGCAAGAACGCTTCCCAAATGTCCGATTCGAGGATGAGCGCCGACGCTCGGACATTAGAGAGAGGATCGAGCCCCGGTGCGAGCGAAGTGATAGCCTCGCGAGTCTTGCTCGAGATATTCTCCAGTCGGTGGATCACAAAGAAACCCACAGCGGACGAAGCGAGAGAAGCGAGCCATTTGCGCCGCCTCGGACACAAATACGCCATGTGTGATCGGCAGAGTGACGCTGCGCTCGATGCAGTCCACCGTGCGAGTCTCTCACAGACAGCAAATCGTATGGCCACCGCTGCCCCCGCCGCCACAGAGGACGCCGCCGCTGCCGCTGCCGCTGCCACTGCCACAGAGGACGCCGCCGCCACTGCAGCCGTAGGTGCAGCACGAGCAGCAGACGCTGGCGTAATCGTGTCAAAAGCGCCGGATGTGCCGGACTCGCCTGGCGGCGAGTCTCGGGATTCTCACTTTCCGTGCTGTCATATCACCCTCGAGCTGAGGTGCTTCTCCGTCTACATTGTTGCAGCGCGTCGGTCGAGCGTGACGCTGATGGGTCGGCGCGCTGGCCGCGCACAGGCGCGTGACCGGCTTAAAGGCATAGCGCCTGCCCCCCTCGTGGTGGTGAGAGGGCTACGCTTCGGGTACGTGCACAGCGCACCCATCGCAGTGTTGGGTAGTGCGTGCCTAAAAGCACACAAAACGCCGATCAATGCATTGGCCACGATCGGCGGCGGCGGAGGCTTGGCTTCGACGGCTGCTGGCGTTGCCCTCAGCATTGACGCCATCACGCTATGCGGCAACGGCGTCCAAGGTAAACGTGGAGTTGCATCTCAGCCGAAGCTCCGCTCGCCTGGAGGCAGCAGCGGCAGCGGCAGCAGTAGCGGCAGCAGTAGCAGCGGCAGCAGCGGGAATAGCAGCAGCAGCGACAGCAGCAGCGACAACGACAGCAGCAGCGACAGCGACAGCGACAGCAGTAGCAGCGACAGCAGCAGCAGCGACAGCAGCAGCAGCAGTGACGAGGACTCAGCGGTGAAGAGGGGGTCCTCTCGCAGTAACGTGAAGAAGTCGCACGTCGATGGTGAGAAGGATCGGATCAACTGGCTCGCTGAGAGCACCGACGGCGAGAGCGATACCACCAGCGATAGCGACAGCTCCGACGGCACTAGCGATAGCACCGACGACGAGTCCGGCGCCGCTCAGGTGGTCTCAGACAAGATCAAGCTGCCCATACGCACGGCCGACAATTTGGAGGGTCTTGAAGCGCTCCTCGCAGTGCGGTCTGTCGGCAGCGCAGTTCTCGTCTTCGGCGGCTACTGGCAGGAACCACCGCTCACTTTGGCCACCATGCGGGTGCATGGCAGAGACTCCCTGCCCCCAGATGAGCACGAGGCGCAAGCCTACTGCCCGAAAGCGGGCGCGGGTTCGGCGTTCGCGCAGCTCGAGCTCTGCATCCGACCCCTCCACCTCGCCCTCAAGCCGTCGCAGTTCTTTTCGGTCTACGAGCTCGCACTGCCGTTGGTCTCACGTGCCGGCGCCGCATTTGTCTCGCCCCCGGTGACGGCACTGGCGAAGCTTCCGTCTTCGTCGTCTACCGCATTGCCGTTGCCGCCGTCGCCGCCGCCGCCGCCCGCCTTCGCGCAGCTCGAGCTGCGGCTGCGCGTGCGGAACGCGCAGATCGCGCTCTCAGCGCCCAACAAGCAGCACGCCGTGTTGCAGTTGAGCCTTGCCGGCACCTACACGGCGAGCGCGGGTGAGAAGTCTTTTGTGGAACACCACAAAGAGCATCTCACCATGCAAACAGCTCTCCGCCTCAACCTCAACGAGATCTTCAACTCAGACGCATCTTCACGCACACAGAGCGAGAGGCTCGTTAAAGGCACGGTCGGTCTCGAGTATATGTTCGACCTCGAGACGCCCGAGAGCGCCGAGGGCGCCGCAGAGACCAGCGTGACGGATGTGGAGAGCCATGAATGTATTAACAGGCCGACGCGCATCTCAGAAGCTGAGTATCTCGCCACCGAGGCAGAGGTGCCGGAGGTTCTCAGGCAACGGATCAGCTTACACGTGCCGCCGGTGGCCGTTCGCGCGCCACTCGCCGAAATCTGTGCGTTCGCCGACACACTTCTCGTCCTGGGAAAAAGACTGGGGCGCAAGGCCCGTACGCTCCAAGCGCGTTACCCCCTCGCGCGCCTCGAAGACCGACCATCAACGGCCTTAGATCTTACGCCGTCCGCGATCGCGCCGGCGGCGATCGCTCCGACGGGGATGTCTTCTGGCTTTGGCTCGGTGTCTTCTGGCCTGATAGCGAGCGGCGACGCAGCTGCTCCCACCCCCTCCAGCGCGTACATGCTGTGCGAAGCTATGATCACCATCGAGCTCATCTCTGTGACGCTCTCCGAAGACAGTGCGCACGGTGACCCTGAGTCATCTCTCGAGGTGCGTATTACTGATCTACTCACGCTTGGCGAATGGAAGCCGTCGGGGTCGATGCGCGCGCGGCTCGGTTTCAGCTTTGTCGTGCGTGACCGCCTGCTCGTTGGTGGCGCGTGGGAAGAGCCGATCGAGTATACGATGCTCAACTGCGTGCTGCAGCGCTTGGATGCGAACGATGCGCTGCGGATTCGGATGCGGCTGCCGTTTCGGCTCAACGTGCTCGTCACCCAGCGGCAACTCACGCGAGTCCGTGCGATGCTCGACGTCCTCTCGCCCGACGCGAGCGGCACTCGTATGTGCAGGCACGCGCCTGATCAGTATGCGGATTTTGCGTCTGCCGAGCGCAGCCTCGAGGCGCGAGGCGACGGCGACGACGACGCGGTCGGGCAGGCTTCGGTGGCGCAAGAGACCACGATGGGCAATGCGCCGTGGCTCGTCAACGAGCTGGGTGAGGCCATCTGGCTCACGCGCAACGGCGTTCCGTGGGCTCTCCGATCGGGCGAGCGCGTCCAGCTGGTGCGGCCGCAGTTCACCCTGAGCAGCAACAAGATGAGCGCGCACGCTCATATGGGCGGCACGAGCAACGCGGCGTTCTTGAGGCTCACCAACGCATGGGCGGAGCGCATGTCCTTGGAGCAGATCTGGGCATTCGGCGAGCGACAGCTCTGGGCAGCGGCGCTGCGTCATCACGATCTTACCGAGACCGCACTGGCAACCTCTAACAAAGCGGCCTCGGAGGACGCGTCAGCTCATCACGCCAAGGGCCGCTTCGCCGTACTCAGCATGCGTGCCAGGTGCACGATGGCCACGCTGCGCGGCCACAATCTGAAGATCCCCACCGACCTCAACACGGCGGCGCGGCTTCAATCAGACGCCCAGGGTGGACCGGCGCAGATTGTGCTCGGCTCCTCGTGGCTCCATGGCAATGGCGCCTTGGTGCTGCGCTCGCGGCTGAGCCTCGATAACAAGACGCCCACGTCAATCGCCCTCTGCCTCATGCCGCCGGAGGGGAGCGCTCACGAGAGCGGGGCGCTGAGTCTAGAGGCAGCGGCGCAGCAAGCGCAACGCCTTCTCGAGAGAGAGAATGGGCCCGAAGTTCGAGAGGGGACGACCCTAAAAAAAGCGGCGCCGGGCTCGGGCCGCTTCAAGTCGTTGAAGCGGTTCACGCCGAACCGCACATTGGTGGGTGAGGTCATCTCTCCACCGCGTGCAGGCTCTCGCAGTGGCATAGACTCGCGCGACACGCCCAAAGTGGCGGCGAGCAGAGCGCCAGATTCGGCATTTGTACCGTGCTTCACTCGGCTCGAGCCGTTGCAGACTTACAACATGCCCCTCGCACTATTGCTCCACCCGCGCTTCGAGACGTGGACTCTGAAGGTAAGTCTCGTGCAACTACTGAGTGGCGCGGAGACTCGCACACGCGCACACGCGCACGTTTTCACATATACGCAAGGGCGCGTGCGTACGCACACACATACACACACATGTGTATGTAAACAAGGGCTCCCTGTCGAGTGTTTCGGCTCCCCCTGCGCCCGGCGCTATTGCCCGCTCATTCATTCTCATTGCCCGCTTCATTCGTCCCTGCGAATCCCTCCGCCTTTCCCGCCACTTTCATTTCACTCACTCCTTCCTTTACCGCCACTGTCCCGCCAGGCGGCTGTCCTCGACCCGTCACCCTTTGTCCTCTTGGGCGGCGGCGCGGAGCCAGAGGACCTTCATGCTGAAACGACCGCAAGCCCCGCATCCGAGGCTGGAGTTCCCGAGTGGCTCCGTTGGGTCCACCTTGGCACGCTCGGCGAGTTTGCGTCGCGATCGGCCGCCGCGCGCGCGCCGATCGCACCGCTCCTCTGCCGAGGCGGACACAGCGAGGCCGCTGCTGGCGAAGGGACTCAATTGTCGGTACACTGCTCGGCCAAGTCCGTTCCTCAGTACGCTTCAAGGTCATCGACGCGCGAGGCGACCAATCCGACGCCGCAGTCTTTGGCTCATTTCGTGCCGTCTGTCCATGATTTGGTTGAGCATTCGATTGGGCCTTCTGAGGCGGTCAAAGCGGCTAAAGCCACTGTCAGCTTTGTCGAGGAAGCAAGTGAGAGGGTGGCCGATTCCGCCATCGGCCTTGTGGGGGGAAAGGTGGCAGGTGCCGCCATCGGCCTTGCTGGGGGGGCAGTCCAGCGCGCAAAGGCCCTCGCGAGCAAGCAGCCGGAGACTACCCCGGCGATGACGTCGCCGACGACGAAGCTCATGAAAACGCCGAGTCGCAAAGAACGTCGCAAAGAGAATAGGGAGCGTCGCAGAGCACGTCGCCAAGAACGTCAGCGGCTCAAGGAGCGCGTGGCGGAAGGCGACGCCGCCGCACAAGTGAGGCTATCGGTACACCCTTCGGTACGCGTCGCCTCGTTTCTGCCCCACGCACTCGAGCTTGAGCGCGTGACACGCTTCGCCTCGATGCCGTCATCGGTAGCCTCGCGCATCTCGTCGTTAGTCCCCTCGCGCGTCGGCTCACGCGACCCTGACTCACGCGACCCTGACTCACGCGCCTCTGACTCACGCGCCTCGGACTCATGCGCCTCTGACCCAGACTCGTCCAGCCGTCGCTCCGGTAGCAGCCCAACAAAGAGTCGTAGCCCGAGCCCGACAATGCGCAGCAAACTGCCGATGATCTTCGCCGGCGAGCTGCCGGCGCACGAGGCGGCGCCGGCGCACGAGGCGGCGCACGTTCGTCTGCTGATGCCCCCCGGTGGGCGTGCCTCGGCCTCGCTCGACACTTGCGTCTCCGAGCCGCCGGCGCGCTTTAGGTTGCGTATCGGCATTGAGTACGCGGACTTCCAGGGAGGCGCCTCTCAGCCCTCCTCTGTGCCCCTAAGCTCTCGCGGCTCCGGAAGCCAAGAACCCTCCAAGTCCAAGGTGTCTCCCCAAATGGATGCGCCTCCCAGAGTGGGCGCTTACGGAAATTCATGTTACGATGGCCCTGTGTCGCCGACAGACCGCAGCCTCGCACAGCCAGAAGACTGTTTCGCGACGGTAGAGTCGTTAGCCTCGCGTCATCGCTGGAGCGATTGGGGCGTCGACTTTGAGCTGGTGCCACTCCCTAAAAAGCGCGACAAAAGCGATCCGTATGGCGAGGGCACGACGGTAAGCGCCAGCATGACGACAGCGACTGGTAAAGCTCCCCGTCGTCGCCCAAGGGACGAGGGCAGCAGCGGCGCTCAGCGTAGCGGCGCTCAGCGTAGCAGCGCTGGCGCGTCGAGCGCCGCCCAGGAGATTCGCGCCGCTCAAGACACGGATGCGCGCGCCGACCTGCTGCGGGAGCTCGCCGTGAGGGCCGCAGCTGGCAGCGCGACAGAGGTCGTCGATGGAGAGCCGGCGATGCCGCTCGGCGACCCGATCATTTATCCGCTGCCGTTGCCGGCCGAGCATCCGTGGCAGGATCAAGGTCAGCCGCGTGCGCACGACTGTGCGTGGCTAGTCATCCGCCGCTGGGTGCTCGCGACCGGCGTGCTCGTGCTGCAGGTCCGCGCACAGAACTGGCTTGTCAACCGAACAGGCCTTCCCTTGAACGTGAACCTTCACGGCATCCCCAAAGGGATGCTCGACGCTGTCACTTGCGCGGCGCGCAAAACGCCGGGCGTTTGCCCCATGACGCGCCGCGGCACCGTTGCCTTCGGGCTAGGCAAGACGCCGCGCTGGGGCCCCACCTTTACGGCGGCTGCCGCTGGCGGCCACGCAGAGCGCGACCCACATTCGGCGCGGCGACCACTCCTCGATGATGATGTGGTGGCGGCATTTTCGCTAGGGCTGCCACCCGCCAGGGCGCTCAGCGTGTCGCTCACTGGCGCCGACAAGACTCTGGCCTTCCCGCTGGGCGGCGAGGCGCCGCTGATCCACCTCGAGCTCGACGGTGAGGACGATGCTCATGCGGCGCTACCCGTGCTGCAAGGTGTGCTCAACGGCCGCAGCTACCAGTTTGGCATCCACTTCCACCGCGCGCGTGCACGGCTCGGCGGCGGGCTCGTCGTCAGCGTCCTGCCGCGTGTCCTCGTTTGCACAACCATCGTTGGGAGGAGCCTCTTTCTACGCCCTGCCGGCGCCGTCATCCTTAAGGGGCAGCCGCTGCCGCAAGCGAGGTATGTACCCACCGCTAGCGCGACCAAGAGTCACGGTGAGCTGCCGCTGCTTCCAGTTCACTTTGGTGCTGCTTCAACCGCCGCCGGCGGGACCATCCAATTCCAGCTGCGCGAACAGATGCTGGCCGGCGAGTCATCATCCGGCGAGCCGATGCCATCCAGGGAGTCGTCGCTGTCCCCGGGGGCTTCGGGGGTGGCTGCCGCTGGCCTTCCCTGGTCGGGGGCGATCTCAGTCGACTGCCCTCGCGCCGACATGCAGCTCTTTGTGCCGCTGCTCTCTGAGGAGTTGTCGCAGTCAATGGGGCGGCCCTCCGTGATGACGCTCTCGACGACACTCGGGTCGCGCGAGATTGTCACCGTGAGCCGGCGTGCGCTTGGCAGCGCCATCGTGCTCTCGCTCAAGCCCACCGCACCTGCGAAAACACACACCACGGTCCACAATATGACGACGACTACGCTCGTCGCCTCCGAGGTGGGTGGCGATGCCAAGGCGGCGGCCGCAGCAGCCGTCACGCTCGCTCCAGGCGCGCGCATTCCATGGGCTCTCAGCGAGCCGGGGCGTGAGCTCGCCGTGGCGGTGGCGCACGCGCGTACGGGCGCCGGCACCCCAATGGTGTACCCACTCAAGGCGCTCGGCCAGCTGCCTCCCCTTGAGGGCTCGGTTCACGAGGGCCGTGTGCACGCGGCCGTCGTCTTTTGCGACGGCATGCGGGTGCTCCAGCTTACCGACGGTGAAGCGCCCAAGCCCGAGTCCACCGCGACCGCTGATTGGATGCTGCGGGTCTGCATTGTGCAAGCTCGCGAGCTGGTGCCCATCCACCGGCAGGGCCGCGGCCGCGGCGACCCGTACGTGGAAGTGAGCTGCGGCGGCCAGCGACTCGTGACGCACACGTCCAAGTGGGGGAGGTCGCCCACTTGGGACGAGACGCTCCGGGTGCGCTTCTTCACACCGCCCGAGGTTCTCGTGCTACGCATATGCGACGACGTCAAGAAGACGGGAGAGAGCGTCGTCTACGAGACGCACCTCCCTATGGATAAGATCTGGGAGAGCGTCGAGGAGCGCAAGGGCGGCGACAGCCTCGGCACGATCAGCCAGGCGCTGCTGCTGCGCACGCCGGCCAAGGGCGGCACGCAGAGCGGCGACCCCGTGGCCAAACGCAAGAAATTGTCGCACAGGCGATCCAAAATCATCGAAGAGTTTGGGACGCTCGGAGAGCTCATGGTCGAGGTGTCGGCGTTTCATGAGGAGCCAGCTCAGAGCCAAGACCCGCCGTTGCTCCGCTTCCAGATGAGCGGCTCAATGGGCCTTTCGCTCGTCGACGAGGCGGTCCCTCGAGAGATGCTCTACTTCCTCGTGCGGCGCCTCAACGCCGAGGTCGAGTGCCGAATCGATACGACGCGCACGACGCTGCGAGTCGAAGAGATCATGGCGCAGTACCCCCTCAAGGACGCGGGCGGCGGGCACAGCTCCACGTCGGCGCCGGCGAGCGCGGGTGTCGCGCTCGCCTGCTCCCCCGCCAAGGACAGGTTCGGACTGGGCATCCCTGCGGTGAACATCCGGCTGCTCTACCACCACGGCGTCGTCGAGCACGCCGAAGTGCTCCTCCAGCACCTTCACGTCGAAATGAACGAGCAGGTTATATCGGGGTTGCTCCACTTGATGCTCCCCCTCGTGCTGCCGTTGCAGGGAAACGCGGTCATTGCCGCGCCGCGCGCAGAGCTCATGCGCAGCAACTGGCGCGAGCTGGTCGACATGGCGGTGCTCGATGCGCTCGAGATGGCCGCGCACAACGCTTCGGACGACCTCCAGTTCCTCCGGCTGCTCCACGTGGGTGCTGTCCACCTGCGGCTCACCTCGCAGATCAGCGGCTCGCGCGAGCTGCTCAGCCTGATCAGCGCGCTGAGCACAGGCCACGTCGACCGCGACGGTGCTGTGCGAGGGCAGAAGACTTCGCGCTCGGTCGCACTGCTCCGGCCGCTCTTCACCATCGCGAGCATACGCCAGATGAAGATCAAGTTCCCGCAGCTCGTGATGACAGACGTGTTCGCCACGCCGGACGAGCTGGCAGACGCATCCGTTGAGTACTACGTGAAACAGATCAACCAGTTACGGCTGCGCATCATTGGACAGGCCGTCGGCCGCCTCGAGCTCCTCGGCAACCCGCTCGGCAGTTTTGAGGGCCTCGCCAACAATGCTATCGCCGTCTTCCGCGCGCCCGTGGACGGTTTCGTCTCAGACGGCATCAAGGGACTCGGCATCGGCCTCCAGCAGGGCTTGCAGGCCTTTGTCGGCGGACTCGTGCTCGGCACTGTCGGCGGCACCTTCCAGGCGTTTACAAGCATCTCGGGTACCGCGGCGAGGACCATCGAGGCCGCCTCGGGCATGCGTCTGCTCACCTCAAAGGCGCACACTCCGATGCAACGCCGCAAGCTCGCGGCTCCTACCCCGGGCGCCAATGCAGCGGCCGCAGGGGGGGAAGAGTGCTGCTGCCCGGCAATCATCACGCGCCGAGTGCAATTTGGGCACTCGGGTGCAAAGGCCTTCGCAGACAATTTGGGCCAAGTCGCCTTGCGGCCGGTTCGTGGCGCCGAGGCCGGCGGCGTAACGGGCTTTGCGAGGGGCGTCATGAGCACCGTCGCAGCCGCAGCCGCCTTGCCGCTTGTGGTCTCGCTCAACGCCGTCTCGGGCGGCCTTGGCTCCGCCGCCAAAGTGATGCAGTTTGCCGCGGGCAAAGTGCGGGAGGACGACGGCAACGATGATTACGCCGCCCAGCAAAGTCGCAGACCACGCCTTTTCGGACCGCATGGGGAGATCTTTCCATACGGCCCCGGGGGGCAGCCGCTCCTGCGCCTACGCAAAGAGGAGCTGGTCGCCACGCTCACCCTTCAAAGGTTCTGGCGAGCCAGGAGGTATCGTCTCGACCCCGAAAATGCGCCCATGCCCTTGAATCTCGGCGCGCTCGTCAAAGAACTCAAATCTAGCATTCTAGAAAATCGAGCCTCACTCAGAACACTCGCCCGCATGGCATCATCGTCGCGCGCGTTATCAGGCTGAACGATGGGGTATGCAGTCTATTATTTGTCGAGTCTTGCAGTGCTAATGATCAGTCAAATAATAACGCATGTACAGTACTGAGTAATAGTGTCAGTGTGTGTAGTAGTAGTAGTAGTAGTCATGCAAGTATATAAGTATATGATTAGGCTCTTTTACAGGCCCCTCAAAGAATCTACATACAGTACACAAGCTTGCCACCCCGAGAAGCTATATATTTTTTTGCCAGCATGAGCATTTGTTGCGCGAATACTGACCCCCCGGTCACGAAAACCCGGCTATGGGCTTCTTTTGGGGAGTAGATCATGACTAGATAGCGGGCGCGGAAGAAAACCTTTTGCTTGGCGACTTTGAAACAAAATCCCAGGAAAATCTTCATCTGACGGTCGCGCCCGCTATCGCAATCGATCGGGCGTGGTCGAATTAGTCGGGAGGGAGCCCTTGATGATCGCGAGAGTCGAGAACGGCGTGACAATTTTTTGCCGAAAGACAACAAAACGCCGAAAGTTTAGATCAGAAACAGCAGTTTTCAATGGGGAATTTTCATTTTTGGCTGCGGAAAAACCTTTTGGGGGGGGCATAACTTCAAAACTGGCTAGCCAGTGACCATCCTGGGGCATATGCAAGCATGCCCCAATCGCTTTTTGGCGCAAAAGACGTGTGTTATACTGAGAAGACGGTGGCCAAGTAATGATAGCTTCTTGTGGCGGCAAGCTTGTATTACTTAAAAAGAACGGGGGGAGAATTGGTGCGAACCACACCAGGGGAAAAACACAAGCAGCCAACAAAGACAGCTGACATAAAATGTGTCGTCTTTATTAAACGCTTACCATACTAGTGCTTACTCTTAACTGCAACTGGTTAATTACTAGTTCTAGTACCACACCCAATCCATGACTGAATGCAGCTCGTATACGTATAGCCTATGTAGCTGTCTCCTCATTCTAAGCTATAGCCATCTCCTCATCCAAGCCTCAGATAGAGATAAAAATGAATGATGCAATGTCGAAAGCCGCCCGAGCAATCGCCGCGATCGAATCTCAGCCAGAGGAGTGCCGAGAAGCGCCTTACCCGCCTCCTCCGTGCTCCCTGAGGGAGCCCTCAGCCGTGACCTGTTTGCGCATCGCCCGATTCGCCATCTCGCGGTTGCGCCGCATCCGAAGCCCCCGCATCCAGCGCCCCCGCATCCGACGCCCCCGCATCCGACGCCCCCGCATCCGACGCCCCCGCATCCGACGCCCCCGCATCCGACGCCACCGCATCCGACGCCACCGCATCCGACGCCCCCTTCTTTGTGAACTTTGTCGTCTTGCTCAGCACCTCAAAGGATGACGGCTCAAGATCGCCGTCAAGCAAATTCCTCCCCTCGATCACGCCGTGGCGCCAGGCGGGTACCGTGATTGGAGTCTCCTCACTCAGGACGTCGTCTGACCCCCACCCAACCCCTCTCTCATCCGCCTCTGCCTCTGCCCCGTCTGCATTCGCCCCGTCGGCGGCTCCCGCGCTCTCGAAGTGATCGTCGGCGATGCCCCCTCCGCCAAGCTTGGCTTCCCCACCCCCTCCCGTTTCTTGCTCGCGCCCCGTGCGCGCCGCCGCTTCTTCGGCCTCTGCGCGCTTCGCGCGCGCCGCCGCGGCCGCCGCGTCTTCGGCGTCCACTATCCGTTGCCTCTTGTCCCGTTCAATATGCCACAGCGCTTCCGTCACGCCCGCGTCTACGAGCCGCCTGGCGGCGTTCGAGATGACTGTGTGGTTGGGATTAATCTCAGCACCACCTCCGATCGTCCGGAGCAGGTGCAGCGACGGCGGCGCCTCCCGCTCAGTCTCTATGCTCCCAAAATCGGGAAGCTCCACTGCCGTCGGCGTCGGCAGATCTACTGCACTCTCTCGCAGCGCGGCGGCCTCGACGCAGAAGGCGACCCCTGCGACGGTCTCGGTGCTATTGGGGGCGGCATTCGGAATCTCGCCCAGCTCAGCAGAGAGCGGGTGCCCGCTCGCGTCCGCCTGGAGCTCCCCTTCCACCATGACGTGGCTGCCTAGCTTCAGCGGTCCGTCAGTGGCCGATCCGTTGGTGGGGGAGAGGTGTGCCGGCGCGCGCACATTCCAGAGGCAGCGACGCAGCATGAGCTGGCCCTCGAGCACGCCCGCAGACTCCGACGTCGCAACCACGAACTCGTAGCCGCCCTCGCTAGTGCCAGCGGCCGCGGCGGGCTGCGGCGGCCGCACCACCTGGCCGTACAGCACGAGCTTGTGATAGGCACGGCGCACGAGGACGCGCGGCGGCCGGAGCGGCCGCTGGCGCGCAGCTGAGCGCGCCGCGCCCGCGTGCAGTGCACAGGCCGCGCAGCGGACTAGGCCGGGCAGCGCCATCACCATGGCCGCGACGCGCCTGGCGGGGGTATACTTCTATACTTCTACGAGATTAAGAAAAGGAGAAATGCCAAATGGATTTATATTTGTACCATGTACCACTAGTACTGCTTAGCGAAAGTATGATACCAACTTCATCTCTTAATTTCTTTTTGAATGAAATTCGACGTGCATGCATCTAGATTTGTTTCCTCATCTTTCGAAATCCCTGGCCGGACTTTTCAATCCAGCCAAGATTCAAAATAATTAGACGGATTCACACACTCCTCACTCAGTTCTCAAAACACACCGACTCAAACCCACGGTCGAAACGCACGAAACGCACGCAGCCACAGCACACTGCAGCGAGCACTGCCCCACAGCACGCGTCGAAGCAATGCTGCCACTCCCCTAGTTGAGCCATGATGCAATTGCAAGCAGTCAAGCACCAAGCTATAGCGCCTCGCCCAGTCGCCCTCGCGATGCAATTCGACCTCTCGACGTACCAACTACGATTGTCCTCACGCCCTTAGTCTGCTCCTGCTCGTCATGTGCGCAGGCACCCATTCTCGTCGCCATGAACAAGCTCGTGCTCATCGCTTCTGCTTTCACCGCCCTCGCGCACCTCGGCATCGACGCGGCCTCCGTCTCGCTCGACGAGGAGACTGCGCAGCACGACAACCACCGGCAGCTCGGCTACGCGAAGGGCTTCGGCGGCCCCGGCTTCATCGGCGGCTTCGGCGGCGGTGATGGCGGCGGTGGCTTTGGCGGCTTCGG
>MDSY01109626.1_pt1 | contig 16282 bp, 15 predicted proteins | sample 811131 | NCBI WGS metagenome assembly MDSY01 (sample SAMN05326643, study PRJNA326480) | marine metagenome | isolation source: seawater | place: Atlantic Ocean: South West | collected 2010
CTTCTAAAGCAACTGGATAACTTGTACCTCTTCCAATATATAAAACATTTTTTGCATTTTTAATAGTGGTTGCTGTTTTATGAAAGATGTCGTCCATTTTAAGAATTTTACTTATATATCTTGGTACTTCTACCAAAGCATTAGACAGCTTGTTAATTTCATTTCCTACAATTGTTTTATTAAAGTTAGCCATAAATAATGTTAATGCTCCTAATGCTACTAATTGCGTAGTAAATGCTTTTGTTGAGGCAACGCCAATTTCTGGTCCAGCATGAGTTTCTATTACACTGTTTGACTCTCTAGCTATACTGCTTTCTGCACTATTAATTATTCCTAATGTTTTACCTTTTTGTTGATTAAAATACCTTAGTACAGCTAAAGTATCTGCTGTTTCCCCTGATTGTGACAGAAATATACCTAAACTTTTTTTTATATTAATAATATTTCGATATCTAAATTCTGATGCTATATCAACTTCGGTTTTAATATTTGCATATTTTTCAAGCCAGTATTTTCCAATAAGAGATGCATGGTAAGAAGTACCACATGCAGCAATATAAATTTCTTTTATTTTTTTAATTTTTTTTGCAAAAGATGGTATTAATAATTTCTTTTTTTTTGTATCTATAAAATATTTAAGTGCATCTCCAATTACAGCTGGTTGCTCAAAAATTTCTTTTTCCATAAAATGATTGTAACCTCCCATTTTAATTTTATTTTTTGCTAAAGATGTAGTTGTTATACTTCTTTTAACTCGTTTTCCATCTTGATTATAAACTCTAAAATCTTTTGAAGTAATTTCTGCAATATCTCCTTCATTTAAATAACATAATTTTTGTGTTAAGGGTGCAAGAGCAATGCTATCCGAGCCTATATAATTACAATTTTTTCCCTTACCTATTGCAAGAGGACTTCCTCTTTTAGCACAAATTAAATAATTATTAATTCCAGAAAATATTATTCCTAATGCAAAAGCTCCTTCAACTTTTTTTAATGCTGTAATGGTTGCATTTAATGGAGGTAAATTCTTTTTTAAATAATAACTGATTAAATGAGCAATAACTTCTGTATCAGTATCAGATTCAAAAATAAACTTTTTTTTTTCTAATTTTTTTCTTAATTCATCATAATTTTCTATTATTCCATTGTGAACCACGGCAACATCGCCACTAGAATGTGGATGAGCATTAGCTTTACTTGGAATACCATGTGTTGCCCATCTAGTATGCCCAATTCCAACATTGCCTTTAATAGGACTTTTTTTTAATAATCTTTTTAAATTTTCTATCTTTCCTAAAGATCTTCTTCTATCAATCTTACCGTTTAATAATGTAGCTATACCTGCAGAGTCATAACCTCTATATTCTAATCTTTTTAGACCTTCTATTAATAAAGATGAAACTTTATTGTGTCCTATTACACCAATTATTCCACACATAATTTATTTTTTCCTATTTTTTCTATAGTTTGGAAATGTTTTTTGTAAATTTCTTTCAACAGCTAAAGCTTTTTCTTTTACTGATTGCGTAATTACACTACCTGCCCCAACGATGCTACTTTTAGCCAATTTTATCGGAGCGACCAACGAGGCGTTGGAACCTATAAAAACATTATCCTCAATTATAGTTTTATTTTTTTTTATCCCATCATAATTACATGTAATAACCCCTGCTCCAACATTTACATTCTCACCAACGTTACTATCACCCAAATAAGTTAAATGATTAATTTTTGAATTTTTTTTTATGTTCGTTTTTTTTATCTCGACAAAGTTTCCTATGCGACTATTAGGTCCTATAACTGTACCAGGTCTCAATCTTGCAAAAGGTCCTACAACTGCATTATCTAAAATTTTAACACCTTCAATATGAGAAAAGGCTTTTATATGGACATTGTTTTTAATTGTTACATCGGGTCCAAAAAAAACATTTGGCTCAATAATTACATCTTTTCCTATTTTTGTATCATAATTAAAAAAAATGCTTTTTGGATCTAATAATTTTACTCCTAAGGAAATGAATTTTTCTCTCAAAATATTTTGAAAATATTCTTCAGCAGTTGCTAGTTCCATTTTTGTATTAATTCCCAGGGTTTTTGAAAAATCAGACTCAATGTAATCAACTTTTAAATTACTTTTATTTGCCAATTCTATAATATCAGTTAAATAATATTCCTTTTTCTTATTTTTTGGTTTAATCTTTTTAATTAATTTTTTTAAAACTTCGCTTTTTAATATCATAATTCCAGAATTACATAGAGAGATCTTTTTCTGATCATTTGTTGCATCTTTAAACTCAATGATTCTTTTGACTTTGTCTTCCTGATCTAAAATAATTCTTCCATATTCATTTTTTTTATTTGTATCAACAGCAAGTAAAACAATATCAGAATTATTTTTTTTCTTTAGATTAAACATCTTCTTAATAAGTTCATGATCTATAAAAGGATTATCTGCATAAAGTATTAAAATATCTCGTTTTGCCTTTGAATAAAAATTTTTACAAGATAAAACTGCATGTGCTGTTCCTAATGGTTTTGTTTGTAAAGAAAAACTAATATTTTTATATTCTTTTTTTAAATAATTTAATTTAGGGCTAATTACTATATTAATATTTTTTTTATTAACTATTTTTTCCATATTAATTAAAACATGATCAAGAATTGTTCGCCCACCAATTGTATGTAAAATTTTTGATTTAGATGAAAGTATTCTTTTACTCTCTCCAGCGGCTAAAATAATTGTTTTTAGAGAGTTGATTATCATATATAAATAAAGATTATTTTGAAAAAATATAGAAAATTATCTCAATTAATAATTAAATAAATATCATATTTTTAAAATTATTTTACAATACACATTTTGTAACCCAAAGTTTCATATTATTTAAATCATGAATACAAAAAAAATATTGATTAACTCTTTCAAAGCAGGATTAGATGCTGTTAAACCTGAAAATATAATAAAAAGTAAATTACCGTCCCCTCCTAAAGGACGTACTTTTGTTATTGGAGCAGGAAAAGCTGCTGCTTCTATGGCAAGAGCAGTTGAAGCAAATTGGCCAAAAAACGCATCTTTAAGTGGTAGTGTAATAACGAGATACAAACATTCATTAAAAACTAGAAAAATTAAAATTTATGAATCTGGTCATCCTATGCCAGATACTGCGGGTATGACTGCTGCAAAAAATTTCATTAGTAATATCAATAATTTAGATAGCAATGATTTACTTTTGTGTTTAATTAGTGGTGGAGGTTCTAGCCTGATGACAGTGCCTCAGGATGGTTTAAATATGAATGATTTAAGAAATGTGACTAAAAATTTATTAAATTGTGGTGCCGAAATTAGCGAAATAAATACAGTAAGAAAACATTTATCTAAAACTCATGGTGGTAAAATTCCATTATATACAAAAGCAAAAATTATTTCTTTGATAATTTCAGATGTTACAGGAAATAAAATTACAGATATAGCTTCTGGCCCATGTTGCGCTGATCCAACTACTTTTAAAAATTCAATTAATATTTTAGAAAAATACAAAATCAAAAATAAAAGAATTTATGAATTTTTAAAAAAAGGTATAAAAGGAAAAATTAGTGAAAATCCAAAAAAAAATAATCCTATTTTTAAAAATGCTAAAAATATTTTATTAGCATCAGGTAAAGATATGTTGAAAAAAGCAGAATTATTTTTAAAAAAAAATAAGATTAAAACTCTAAATTTGGGAGATAATATCAAAGGGGAGTCCCGTCAAATTGCTATAAAACATGGGGAAAAAATATTAAGAACTAAAAAACAAAAATTTGCAATTATTTCTGGTGGGGAAACCACTGTTACTGTTAGCGGTTCTGGTAAAGGCGGGAGAAATTCTGAATATGCATTATCATTATTTAACAAAGTTATAAATACAGATAATATAGCTGTAATTTCATGTGATACAGATGGGATTGATGGATCAGAAGATAATGCCGGTGTTTATTTTGATAAAGAAATAATAAAAAAATCTAAAAAATTAAATTTAGATCCTGGGCTTTTTTTAAAAAAAAATGACTCCTATACTTTTTTTAAAAAGCTTAATGCTTTAATACAAACAGGGCCAACGTTAACTAATGTTAATGACTACAGAGTTGTCTTGAAAATATAATTAAAAATCTCCTGAAACAACATTGCTTGGTTTGCCAGCAACAAAGTTTTCTATATTGTCAATTAATTGATCAGATAAAATTTGCATAGCTTCCATACTGGCCCAAGATACATGGGGTGTTAAAATAAAATTTGATTTTTTAACTATTTTAAAAAAGGGATGATCTTCTGGTATAGGTTCTTTAGTAACAACATCAAATCCTGCCCCAGAAATATATCCTTTCTCAATAGCCTCAACTAAATCATCTTCTTTAACTAATCCACCCCTAGCAGTATTTATTAAAATTGGCTTTTTTTTCATTTTTTTAAATTCTGGTAAAGATATCATATTTTTAGTTTGAGGTAATAATGGTGAATGTAATGTTATAATATCACTTTTTTCTAAAACCTCTTCCCAAGGACTGTATAAAGGTCCTAAACCTTCAACTCCTTTATGTGCAGCAAACATTATATTCATATTAAAACCTCTAGCAATACTAGCCACACCTTGTCCTATCGCTCCTTCGCCAATTATTCCAATAGTGCTATTATGTAACTCTCTAATTTCATGATTAAAAAAACAAAACTGATTAGCTTTTTGCCATTCGCCATTAATAACATCTTCTTTATATCCAACTATGCCCCTTCTTAAAGCTAAAATTAAAGCAAAAGTATGTTCTGGAACAGTTGTAATTGCGTAACCTCTAATATTTGAAACTATAATATTATTATCTTTACAATACTCCTTATCAACCACATCGGTTCCAGTTGCTGCTACTGCAATCATTTTTAATTCAGGTAATTTCTTGAGATTATCTTTTTTCATTGGAACTTTATTAATAATAGCGATAGTAGCTCCTTTAAGTCTTTCTAAAATTAAATTATTGTCAGTATGATCAGTATAATCAAATTCAATTAATTCGTGATCAAAACTAGGTTTTCTTACAACAATATTCTTCTCAATTGTTGCTCTATCTAAAAAGACTATTCTATGTTTCATCTAAAAAGATATAAAATTAATCGTTTGGTAAATCAGGTGCAGTTTTTCTATAATGCTCTTCAGCAGCTGCTATTCCACTTCCTGGTTTAATATCAATACCAACATCTCTCATTGCCATTTCAGCTCCTGATATTGCACCTAAACACATTAATTCATTTAAATCACCTAGATGCCCAATTCTAAAAACTTTACCTGCAACATCAGAAAGTCCAGCACCAAGTGCTAAATTATATTTCAAATATGCAGTTTTAATAACGTTTGCAGAATCAAAGTCTTCAGGAACAAAAATAGCGGTTACTGTATCTGATTCCCATTTTTTTTCTTTAGCACATATCTTCAAACCCCAACCTTTAACAGCCTGTCTAACGCCTTCAGCTAATCTATTATGTCTCTTAAAAACATTTTCTAATCCCTCTTCATCTATCATATTTAAAGACTCTCTTAAACCGTACATAATTCCCAGCGCTGGAGTATATGGAAACCAACCATCAGCATTTGTTTTTAACATATCTTCAAATGCAAAATAACATTTATTAAATTTTGAATTTTTAGATGCTTCAAGTGCTTTCTTACTAACACATAAAATTCCTAATCCAGCAGGAAGCATCAACCCTTTTTGTGATCCTGTAACAGCACAATCAACACCCCATTTATCAAATTCAAAATTTATACTAGCTATTGAACTAACGCCATCAACAAATAATAACGCAGGATGCTTTGCATCATCTAAAACTTTTCTAACACCTTCAATATCACTAGTTACACCAGTAGCAGTTTCATTATGACATGCCAAAACAGCTTTAATTTCTTTATTTTTATCATTTTTTAAATGTTCAGCATATTTCTCTAAAGGAACACCTTCTCCCCATTCAACTTCAATATCTATAACATCTAAACCCAGTCTCTTACACATATCAAACCATAACATGCTAAATTGCCCAAATCTTGATGTAAGTACTTTATCACCTGGAGATAAAGTATTTAGTAAACTTGCTTCCCAAGATCCTGTTCCGCTTGAAGGCCACATTATAACTGTTCCATCTTTTGTCTTAAAAATTTTTTTCATATCCTCATAAAGAGGTTTTGTAAATTTTGGAAAATTAGCTCCTCTTTGATCTTCCATAGTACTCGCCATAGAACGTATTATTCTTTCTGGAATATTAGTTGGTCCTGGAACATGAAGAAAGTGTCTGCCATTTAACATAAGAAATCCTTTTAAAAAAAATTAATAAAAATAAAATATAAAAAATAATAAATAAAATATTAAATAAAGCCATCAAAAAAATGAAACTTATTTTAAAAAACATTGTATTCAATAAACACTTTAAATACAAAAGATATAACATTAAATTTTTAAATTCTATTGTAAAATTTACTTTAAAAAAGATTTTCCCTGAAGTTTTAAACGTTGCGCCGCAAATTATTCTTAAAAAGGATAATGACTTTAATATCTGTAAATTTGGAATAAAAGTATATTCACAAAATCAAGAAGATGGAATTATTCCATATATTTTTCAGCATATAGGTATTAAAACAAAAAAATTTGTAGAAATAGGTGTAGAAAATAGTACTGAGTGCAATACAACTAATTTACTAAAAAATTTTAATTGGAAAGGTATACAAATTGAAGGAAATAAACAATTTTATTTAGATGGGAAAATAAAATTAAAAAGAATTTTAGGAAAAAAAATTAACAATGTGAAATTATTGAATTCTTTTATTACAACAAAAAATGTTGATCAAATTTTAAAAAAGAATATAAAAAAAGAACAAATAGATTTATTATCAATAGATATAGATGGAAATGATTTTTGGATATGGAAAGCAATTAATTGTATAAATCCAAGATTAGTTATAATAGAGTATAATTCATTTTTTGGACCTAATTTATCAGCAACAATTAAATATAATAGTCAATTTAATTGGGATCATGAAAACAAAAAATCCTATTATGGCGCCTCACTTAAAGCACTAAAAAAATTAGGCAAAAAAAAAAAATATATATTAATAGGTGTTGATAATAATGGAGTAAATGCTTTCTTTGTGAGAAAAGATCTTGCAAGAAGAATTAATTTAAAAGAAAAAAGAATTGAAGAAATTTTTTTAGATAATAAAAGAGAAATCAGAAATAAAAAACGATACATTAAAGAAAGTAAAAACTTATTAAAACAAAAAATAGTTAAAATCTAATTCTTTTTTTTTAATAATTGATCATTACAATTATCTTTACTTTTACATTTACAAATTACTCCTCCAATCCCTAAAGCTTCAATATCTAATTCTGAATTATTTTTTAAATAACAAAAAGAAACTTTTGAAACTGGACTTTTTAATTTACCAATAACAATAAATTCATCAAATTCTGTAATTGATACCTGTTTGCCAGGCTCTAATTGAATTGTTTTTCCTAATTTAATACAACCCATAAGCGCCGAATAAAAATCAGGATTAGTTGGCATATTAAACATGAGTTTATTCAACATTACAGGGTCAGGATTGCAACTTTTATCAACTAAGTAAAGAAATAGAGGCCCTCCAGATTTATTATTAATTAAACTATCTGCTTTAGAAAAATTGACTAATGATAAAAGAAATATAAAAATTAAAAGTAAAAGTTTCAATTTATAAAAAATAAAAATTAAATTATATTAAGAATATATTTTAATAAAACAAATAATTAAATGTCATTAAAAAAAAAATTACTTTTAGAATTATGTAAAATGCCTGAACATTTAAGAGGTATTTCAAAAGAAATGTTATTAATTAAATATAATCAAAAAGTTATTAACGATTTATTAAAAGATAATCTAATAAAAATAAGAAAATGGCATGATGGCCCTGGTGAAATAATAATTCCAACAAATAAAGGTTTAGAATTAAATAAAAGAAAATGATAATAAATATTATTAGTTTTTATAAAATAAAAAAGATTAAAAATCTTAAAAATTGTCAAAATAATATTAAAAAGTTTTTATTAAGAAAATTTATAAGAGGTACTATTATAATTTCTCCTGAGGGAATTAATGGGACTATTTCTGGAAAAGAAATAGATATAAACGAATCTTTAAATTATATTAAAAAAAAAATAGTAACAAAAAAATTTGATAGTAAAAGTGTATCTAAAGTTAATTATCAACCTTTTTTCAAACCAAAAATAAAAATAAAAAAAGAAGTTGTTCCCATAGGTTTAAAGTTAACCTCTAATGAAAAAAAGAAAAATAGTTATATTGAACCAAAAAATTGGAATAAAATTATAAAAAAAAAGAATGTATTAGTAATTGATATAAGAAAACCTATGGAATATAAACTTGGAACATTTAAAAATGCTATAGATCCAAATGTCCAAAATTTTAGACAGTTTCCTTCTTTTTTTAAAAAAATAAATAAAAATAAAGAAATAGCAATGTTTTGTACAGGAGGAATACGTTGTGAAAAAGCTTCGTTTTTTTTAAGAAAAAAAGGTTTTAAAAAAGTTTATCAATTAAAAGGAGGTATATTAAATTATTTAAACAAAGTAAATATAAAGAAAAGTCTTTGGAAAGGTGAATGTTTTGTTTTTGATAATAGAGTTACTGTAAAACATAAACTTATACAAGGTAAATATAAAATTTGTAGTGCATGCAGAATGCCTATATCTCCAAAAGATAAAAAATCTAGAAAATATGATAAAGATATATCTTGCCCTTACTGTTATGATAAATTAACAATAGAAAAAAAAAAAAAACTAATAGCTAGAAAAAAACAAAAAGAAAATTTAGCAACAACTAAAGTTAATGAAAATAAATAAGATTCAAATACTTAAAATTTGCAAACTTGCAAGAAAAGCAGGAGAAAAAATAATAGATATTTATTCAAAAAAAATTAAAGTTATTAAAAAAAAAGATATGTCTCCTGTAACAATTGCTGATATAGAATCTGAAAAAATAATAATAAATGGTTTAAAAAAAATTTTTAAGAAACCTATTATCATTTCTGAAGAAAGTAATAATAATAAAAAAAATAAAAAAAAAATAAATAATTTTTGGCTTATTGATCCATTAGATGGGACAAAAGAGTTTATAAAAAAAAATGACGAATTTGCAATTAATATAGCTTTTATAAAAAATAAAAAACCTATATTAGGAATAATTTATTCCCCGATTAAAAAAAAAACTTATGTAGGAACTGAAAAAAAAACCTACAAAATAATAAATGAAACGAAATTTAAAAGAATTTTACCGAAAATTAATAAAGTTAAAACCATAATAATTAGTCGATCTCATACATCTGAAAATGAAAAAAAAGCGTTAAAAAAAAAATATAAAATTAAAAATATTTTATTTCTAGGAAGTTCTCTCAAATTTTGCTATTTGGCTGAAGGTCTAGCAAATATTTATCCAAGATCTGGTACGACTTATGAATGGGATACAGCAGCAGGACATGCAATAATAAACGGTGTTGGTGGTAAAATAAAAACAGATACAGGAAAAGAATTAGAATATGGTAAAAAAAATTTCAAAAATAAAAATTTTATTGCAGAAATTCTTTGATGGAAATAATAAGTCCTAATAAAGAAGGAATAGACATAATAGTAAAAAAGATATTAAAAGGTGATATCGTAGTTGTACCTACAGATACTGTCTATGGTATAGCTGTACATCCATATAAAAATAAGGGTATAAAAGAAATATTTTTATTAAAAAAAAGACCTTTAAATAAACCAATGATGCTTCTATGTTCCAGTTTAGAAATGGCTAAAAAATATGTTATTTTCAATAAAATTGCTTTAAAACTTGTTAAAAATTTTTGGCCTGGCCCATTGAGTTTAATCTTAGAAAAAAAAAAAAAATTAAAAATTGCAAAAAAATGGATTTCTAAAAACAATTCTATTGGTATCAGAGTACCTAATAATAAAATAATAAGAAAAATAATTAAAAAATGTAATTTTCCTATTTTCTGTACAAGTGCAAATTTATCAGATAAAAAAAGCTATAATAATATAAAAGATATTATTAAAAATTTTAATTTAAAAGAAATATCTGTTGTAAATGGTGGGAAAACAAAATTTAAAAATGAATCCACAATTATAGATGTAAGAGATAATAAATTAAATATATTGAGAGAAGGTTATTTAAATAAAAAAGAAATTAAAAAAATATGGAAATAAAATCAGAAAAAATAGGTATTTTAGGTTCAGGTGCATGGGGAACAGCTTTAGCATGCGTATTAAATGAAAAAAAAAAAATAACTTTATGGGCATATGAAAAAAATACAGCTGACCAAATAAACAGATATAAACTAAATAAAGTTTTTTTACCAAAAATAAAAATACCGAATAATGTGAATGCTACAAATAATTTAAAGGACGTAAAAGAATGTAAATTTATTTTTGTTTGTATTCCTTCAAATTTCATAAAAAAAATTCTTATGAAATTTAAAAAATTCTATAAAAAAGAAATGATTATAATTATATGTTCAAAAGGAATTGAAAACACATCTCAATTATTGTTAAGCGATATTATAAAAAAAATAATTCCTAATGTTAAATTGGCAATATTATCTGGTCCAAGCTTTGCAATTGAAGTAGCAAAAAAAAAACCAACAGCAGTAACAATTGCGTCTAAAAATCAAAATGATGCAAAAAAATTAGCAACGCTAATAAATTCTAAATATTTTCGTTGCTATTATACAAATGACATTATAGGTGTGCAATTTGGTGGTATAATAAAAAACATATTAGCTATAGCATCAGGTATCACAGAAAGCCAAAATTTAGGATCTAGTGCTAAATCAGCACTTATAACCAGAGGTTTATTTGAAATGAAAAAGATTGGTTTAGCTTATGGTGCAAAAGAGAATACATTTTATGGTCTTTCAGGGTTAGGAGATTTAATTCTTACATGCAATAGTAATTTATCTAGAAATTTTGTAACTGGTCTTTTGATAGGTAAAGGGAAAAAAATTAAAGAAATTACAAAAATAAAAAAAACAATTTCTGAAGGAATTATAAATTCAAAAACTATTTATAAATTGTCAAAAAAAAAAAGAGTTGAAATGCCAGTTTGTCATTCTGTATATAATATTTTATATAAAAATTATAGTGTAAAAAAGACAATAGAAAAAATTCTATCTAGGGATATAAAAAAAGAAAATTAATAATTAAATATTCTTTTTTTATAAAATTCTGAATAAATAAAAAAACTTAAGAAAGTGATGCTAACAAAAAAAATAAAGTGGTGATCAAATAAAATTAAAAATGAAAAAATAAATAAATATTTAATATTTAATTTATTAAATTTAAATTTTTTAAAATTTATTTGATTTAAAAGATAAAAAATAATAGGAACAGTTAAAATAACATCATAAACAACTAGTCTTGGAATGACTAAATTTATTGCTAAAATTCCAAATGAAAGACTATATAAAAAATTATTATTACTTTTTCTGTTCTTCGTAGAATTTAAACAAAAATAAACAGAGATTAAAATTAAAGAGATAATAAAAAACCAAATCATTAAATTTATTTTTAATATAAAAAAACTTTCATTAAAATCATTTATACCTATAAAAATCCAGGGCATTTTTTCTATTATTGAAAATAAACCTGTCCCTGTTTGAAATCTAGTTGGATAAATATTCTCATATTTACCTTGTATAACGTCAAAAAAAGCTAGTGTGATTTCTGGATTATTTATATAAGACAAATATTGAATAAATATAAATCCACAAATACAAAGAAAAATTTTATTGATTGATTTCCAACCAATAATATAAAATGGTAAAATTAAAAAAGCTAAGTAGTAAAATTTAAATAAAGAAACAAAAAGTATGATCAAATAATAATAATCAAATTTCTTTTTAAATAAAAAATAAATTCCTAAAGATATAAAACCATATAATATAACTGATATATTTCCTGAAAAAAAACTAGTAAATAAACTAGCTCCAAAAGAAAAAAAAATTATAAAAAAATTTCTCCATTCATAATTAAATTTAAATATTTTTTTTAAAACATAAAAAATTATAGAAAAAGAAATTATTTCAAAAAGAACCCAAAAAAAATTCGCTATTTTGATATTCAATGAACCTAAATACTTAAGCATTTCTAACGCTATCGGTGAATAATTTGCAGTTAATGTTATATTTGGATTTAAGCAATCTCCATGAGCAAATAATCCATAAGGGAAATTACCTAAAAAAAAAGTTTTCGCAGCACAATAAGTTATATGAAAATCCCAGAATGGGATTTTTCCTCCAGAAAACTTATGTATTAATAAGAAATATACAGAATAAAAAGTAATAGCTACAAGCGTTATATCTAAAAAACGAGATTTATAAATCATTTTTAATAAATTTTTTTTTACTTATTAAAGATAAATAGCTTTTAATGACATTATTCCATAAAAATTTTTTTGAAAAAATATTAGAATTTTTTGAAATTAATTTATATTTTTTATTATTACTCAATATTTTTATAATTGATTCTTTTATTGATTTAACATCATTTGGATTGCAAATAACACCTGTCTTTCCATTTATAACCGACTCTTTAGTACCGCCCAAACCACTAGAAATAGATGGTGTTCCATAAAAAGCTGCCTCAACATAAGAAATTCCAAAACCTTCAATAGAAGTTTTTTTTTTGTCTTCAATTGTTGGCATTAAATGTAAGTTTGAGATTTTTAACAAAAATGCTTTATCTATTTCATTTAAATTTCCTAATAATTTTATATTTTTCTTTAATTTTAATTTACTTATTAATTTTAATAATTTTTTTTTCTCTGGACCATCGCCCGCAATAAAATAAATCAAATTTTTATATTTTTTAACTAGTTCTCTAATAGCATAAATTATATTTTTGTGGTTCTTTCTTTTTTCAAGTCTTGCAACAGTTAAAAAAATTGGATAAAAATTCTTATATTTATTAAAGCTTTTATTATTTTTTAATTTAACACTTTGTAAATTTAAACCAGGGTAAATTACTTTAATTTTTCTTTTATTAATTCCTAATTTAATAATTTTTTCTCTAGTAAAAAAAGAATTAGCTATTACACAATCTACTTTATTCATAATTTTTTTAATTCTTCTTCTTTTTAAAATATTTTTACTTACCAACACATCATTGCCGTGTGCTAAACAAAATATGTTAGTATGGTCAATTAATTTTAATTTAATTAAATTCTCAGCACTTTTCCATGAATCACAAAAAATTGAGTTTATTTTTTTTTTATAATTTATAAATTTTTTTATATCTAAACTTTTTTTTCTTTTTCTTATTATTTTTAAACCTTTATATCTAACAATCTCATATGGAAGTTTTTTATCATAATTTTCTTCATTTAGATATTTTTTACTATCAGCAAAAATAAACACTTTAAAATTATTTTTATATAAGCTATCAGCTAATCCTTTTATTAAATTTTCCATTCCTCCAATAACAGGAGGAAAGCATTGTGTAGAAATAACTATATTTTTTGATTGATTTAATCTAGGTTTGCTCATAAATCTATCATAATGAAATTTAATAAAATATATCCAGTAATTTTATCTGGTGGATCTGGTACACGACTTTGGCCTCAATCTCGTTTATCATTTCCAAAACAGTTTTTAAAAATAAATTCTAATTATACATTAATTCAAGAAACTTTACTTAGAATAAAAAATAAAAAACTTTTTCATCCTCCTATATTAATTTGTAATGATGAACATAGGTTTTTAATTGCTGAGCAATTAAGAGAATTAAAAATTAAACCTAAGTTAATAATTCTAGAACCAGTTGGAAAAAATACTGGAGCTGCAGTAACAGTAGCATCATTAATAATAAATAAAATAGAAAGAAATGCTAAAATACTAATATTATCATCTGATCATAAAATTAATAGTACAAAAAATTTTCATAACTTAATTAATCGCTCTAAAGACATATGTGAAAAAAACAAAATTATTATATTTGGAATTAAACCTAATCAACCAGATAAGAATTATGGTTATATAAAAAAAGGAAAAATTTTTGATAAAAAAACAAAAACTTTTTTTGTTGATGAATTTAAAGAAAAACCAACGCTAAACGTAGCAAAAAAATATTTAAAAAATAAAAATTTCTTTTGGAATTCAGGAATGTTTTTTTTTAAAGCAAGTTTAATGTTAAATGAAATTGCATTATATGATCAAAAAACTTTAAATCATTCTAATAATTCCATAAAATATTCTAGTAAAGATTTAGACTTTTTAAGATTATCCAAAAAATTTTTTAATAAGATTATTTCAAAACCAATTGATGTATCTGTGATTGAAAAATCAAAAAATGTTGTAGTAAAAGATTTTAAAATTAATTGGAGTGATGTTGGCTCCTGGCCATCAATATTTGATTTATCTAAAAAAGATAAAAAAAGTAATCTAATTAAAGGTGCTGTAGAATTAAAGAATGTAACCAATAGTTATGTTCAATCAGAAAATCAACAAGTAGTAGTAATAGGGCAAAAAAATTTAATAATAATATCAACTAAAGATGCTCTGTTGGTAATGCCAAATGATAAAAATATAAATATTAAAGAAAGTATTGAAGATTTATCTAAAAAAAATAATGAAAAAGTTCAATTTCACCCAACTGTTTATAGACCTTGGGGATCATTCGAAGTTTTATTAACTAAAAAAAATTATCAATTAAAAAGATTAATAATTAACTCTAAACAAAAAATTTCCTATCAAAAACATCTTTATCGCTCCGAACATTGGATTGTTGTTAGTGGCAAAGCTTGTATTACTAAAAATAATAAAATCTATAATCTAAAAAAGAATCAATCTATAGATATTCCCAAAGGTTCTAAACATAGAGTTGAAAATAAAATGCGTGAACCATTAGTAATTATCGAAATTCAAAGTGGTGATAAATTATTAGAGAATGATATTATACGATTTGAAGATATTTATAATAGAGAATAAATTATTGTATTATTTTTCCTTTAAGTGATTTTTTTTTGTCATTTTCTATCATTAATTTTACTAATTCTTTAAATTTAACTTTAGGTTTCCATCCAAGTTCTTTTTTTGCTTTAGTTGAATCGCCTTTTAAAAAAGAAACATCAGCTGGTCTATTATATTCTTGATTTTTTTTAATTATAATTTTATTTGTATTCTTATCTACTGCATACTCATTATGTTTAGACCCTTTCCAAGTTAAATTAAAACCTACCATTTTTGCTGCTAAATCAGCAAACTCTTTTACTGAATGCTCTTCACCGGTAGCTAATACATAATCCTTAGGTTGTTTGTTTTGCATCATTTTCCAAATACCTTCAACAAAATCTCCAGCAAAACCCCAATCTCTTCGAGCATAATAATTACCAAGTTCAAGATTTTTTTTTCTTCCTGCCTGAATTTCAACAAGAGTTGATGTAATTTTTCTTGTCACAAATTCAGTACCTCTTAAAGGTGACTCGTGATTAAATAAAATACCTGAACAAGCAAATATTCCATAAGCTTCTCTATAGTTTACAGTAATATAATGACCAAAAACTTTAGCTATTGCATAAGGACTCCTAGGATGAAACCTTGAATCTTCATTTAATTTTTTTGAGTTTGCTTCTCCAAACATTTCAGACGAAGAAGCTTGATAAAATTTAATTTTTTTATTAACTGCTCTTATTGTTTCTAAAATTTTCAAAACACCAAGAGCGTCTGCTTGAGCTGTATATATTGGGTTTTCGAAAGATAAACTCACAAAGCTTTGGGCTGCAAGATTATAAATTTCATCAGGATTTATTAGTTTAATAATTCTCTCAATATTAGATTTTTCAAGTAATTCAAGAGAAACTAATTCTATAGATTCAAGAATACCTAATTCTTCAAGTCTCCATAAATTTAACGATGAACTTCTTCTATAACTACCAAAAACTTTATATCCTTTATTTATAAGTAAATTTGCCAAATAAGCACCATCTTGGCCAGTTATTCCAGTGATTAAAGCAATTTTTTTTTTCATTTGTTAATTTAAAAATGTGCCCAGGGGCGGAATCGAACCACCGACACAAGGATTTTCAGTCCTTTGCTCTACCGACTGAGCTACCTGGGCATAAAATAACTATAATCACGTTCATTTAACCTAAAATTATAATACTGTCTAGATATGTTATTTAAAGTTATGACTTATCTTTTTCAGAAAGTTTGACAATATCTAATCCGTC
>MDSY01023259.1_pt1 | contig 16281 bp, 17 predicted proteins | sample 811131 | NCBI WGS metagenome assembly MDSY01 (sample SAMN05326643, study PRJNA326480) | marine metagenome | isolation source: seawater | place: Atlantic Ocean: South West | collected 2010
CCGGCTAGTATACCCACACTTTTAGAGAAAAACCCAACTCCCACGCAGCCAGAACCCGCTGCATTGCCGCCGCCCGTATCCACCAATTTTGATATATCCGCCGAGGATCACCCCATAGCGCGCCCCGATAATTTAGATGTGGCGATTCAAAGTGTTGCCCTGACTGACATTCCACAAGACGAATTGGTGCTGTTCAGGCCCGCTATGCGCCCGCCCCCGGCGCAAGTGCCGCCGGAAATAGAGCTTTTTACAAACGCCCAATCTGTAGCTATCTCTCTCAGACCCGAGATGCGCCCAAGAGGTGTTGAGTTTGCAGCTTTGGCCCCGCCCCCCACGGTCGCGAAACCGTCGGAAGTGCAAGCCCCTACAGCAGCAAGCAGCAAGTCGGTGATACAGGCTGCAACTGTCAAAAACGTTCTAAACCTGCGCGATATAAACCTGATTGGCATCGCAGGCACCAAGCGCAATCCGAATGCTTTGGTCCGGCTGGCTAATGGCAGAGTTCTCAAGGTGAAAGTGGGAGATCGCCTGAATGGCGGCCGCGTCACCGATATCAGCGCGGCCACCCTTACCTATGCCATTTCTGGCCGCTCCATCACCCTCGACATGCCACGCAGCTAGTGAATTTAGGTGTCAGATACGCCGGCTTCTGCAAAAGTGGCCATTCCTGAAAGACAGGCCACCGCGCCTTTTACAACACCAATCGCCAGCGCCCCGCCAGAACCTTCCCCCAAACGCAGGCCAAGCGACAAAAGTGGCTTTTTACCAAGATGCCCAAGCAATTTCGCATGCGCACCTTCTGCACTCAAATGTCCAGCTTGAGTATGGTCCAAAGCCTTGGGGTTCAATGCGTGTAAAACAGACGCCGCTGCGGCACAGATAAACCCATCCAGTAACACCGGGATCCGATGTACACGTGCCGCAGCGATCGCCCCAGACATGGCCGCAATTTCGCGCCCGCCTAACGTTTGCAATACAGCCAAAGGATCCACCAAGATGGCTTCATGACGTGCAAGCCCTGCATCGACCACAGAGCGTTTCAAGGCGAACCCCGCATCGTGAACCCCAGAGCCGCGCCCGACCCAAGCCTGAGCGCCGCCGCCATATAGAGCCGCCGCAATCGCTGCCGCAGGTGTAGTATTACCAATGCCCATTTCACCTGCAACAAATAAATCAGCCGCTGGATCCACTGCGTGCCAACCGGTTTGCAGGGCCGACAAAAGCTCATCCTCGCTCATCGCCGGGGCTTTGGTGAAATCCTGAGTTGGTCGCTCCAAATCCAAAGCAATCACATCCATTTTCGCGCCAAAGGCTTTGCACAATTGGTTAATTGCAGCGCCACCCGCTTGAAAATTATAAACCATTTGCTGGGTTACTTCTGGCGGAAAGGCCGAAACGCCAGCCGCCGCAACGCCATGATTGCCAGCAAAAATAACCACTTGAGGCGCCGCAAGGCTTGGGCGACCATTGCCGGTCCAACTCGCATACCAAATTGCCAAATTTTCCAAATCGCCCAAAGCCCCCGCCGGCTTGGTTAGCAGAGAATTGCGCTCTGTAGCCGCCGATTTTGCCAGCAGATCAGCCTCTGGTAAGTCAGCCATAAAGCTGCGAAATTCGGCTAAAGTAGAAAATGTATCCATGATGAAGAGAATCCGTTGATTGCTGTTAAACCCTTGTTTACCCAACACTCAAACAAGCCCATGCGACGAAAGGCCCTTATCAATGTCTGACCGCGACACTTGGCGCCCACAATGGGCGGATGTTGCAGTATCTTTAGCGCTCTTGAGCCGCCTGCCGGTGCGGGTAGATGTCAGCTGGGCCGAGGCGCGCGGCGCTCATCAATGCTGGGCCTATAGTGTAGCTGGCCTCATATTGGGTACTATCAGTGCAGCGGCGGCTTGGCTCGGCATGGCCGCGCAGCTGCCTGTACTTGCCATTGGCTTTCTCATCGTTGCCACAACAGCCTTTGTCACCGGCGCGATGCATTATGACGGTTTGGCCGACAGTTTGGACGGGCTTTGGGGCGGCTGGACGCCTGCGCAACGGTTAGAGATCATGAAAGACAGTCATATTGGTGTCTACGGCGTTGTTGGATTGGTGTCTTTTCTGGGCCTTCAAGCAGCACTCTATGGCCAGCTTACAAACCAAGACATTTGGCCCATCATTGGGATTATGGCCATGTCACGCGCTGTGATGGTGCCTGTGATGGCATGGCTGCCCAATGCCAGAGCATCCGGCCTATCGGCTCAGGTAGGGCGTCCAACGCGCTCAACAGCGACTCTGGCGATCCTAATTGGCGCTATCGTGGCCTTGATCACCGGTGCCTGGCCCGCAGTGTTTGGTGCAGCTTTGGCAGCTTGGGCTGTGGGTGCAATTGCTAAGCAAAAAATCGGCGGTCAAACTGGTGATCTTTTGGGTGCGACTCAGCAAGTTGCAGAAGTCAGCGCCCTCATCTGTGTCATTGCGTTAACCTGAGCTCAACTTAAAGATACCGCCAAAACCCTAGGGCTCTGGCGGTACAATCACTTTAAATCAAGCGTGAGGTTTAGGAGGCGATAACCGGAACAATCCGCGCCATCAGCACAGCAGTGATCTCTTGACCTGCAACGACCTCTTCGGCTCCATTCACAACCGCAATCTCACGGGTCAGACGTTCCACAGCGGCTTCGTAAAGTTGACGCTCAGAATAGCTTTGCTCACGTTGATCATCGGTTCTGTGCAAATCGCGGACCACTTCGGCGATGGCGATCAGATCACCAGAGTTGATCTTCTGCTCATATTCTTGCGCCCGGCGTGACCACATGGCTCGTTTCACTTTAGCTTTGCCACGCAAGGTGGCCATGGCATGCGCCACCACATCCGGCGTCGCCAGCGGACGCATACCCACTTCGATCGCCTTGTGAGTTGGAACCCGCAGGGTCATTTTATCTTTTTCAAAAGCCACGACAAAAAGTTCCAGGGTGATACCCGCAACTTCTTGTTCGTCAACCCCAACAATTTTGCCGACACCATGGGCCGGATACACAACAAATTCGTCAATGCGGAAATCAAGTTTCTTTTTAGTCATGTTCTTCCTTTCGCGCCTAAGCAAATACCCACCCGCTCTAAGGAGCCAGCCTTAAAATCGGTTTAAAGTGGATTCGCTAGGCGCTGTGTGTGGGTCTACAGCTTGTCATTTCTCAGACAGCATAGCAGATAATGAGGCGTTAATAAAGCGGCACTATTTAGCCGCCCGCGCCTGCTGCTTCAGAGAAATATTTCTCCAATTTATCTTCCTCACCGTCACGATCTTCAGCTTCGGGGAGTTGATCTTTTTTAGTGATAATCACCGGCCAAGACTCTGAAAACTTTCGGTTAAAATCAACCCATTTTTCCATATCAGGTTCAGTGTCGGGGCGAATAGCATCGGCTGGGCATTCTGGTTCGCAAACGCCGCAGTCAATACATTCATCAGGATTGATCACCAACATATTTTCCCCTTCGTAGAAACAATCTACGGGGCACACTTCAACGCAGTCTGTGAACTTACAGGCGATGCAATTGTCGGTGACCACATATGTCATAATTCACACTTTCCTTTGGCTTCCGGGTTCGCATAAACGGCGCGGGCATGTTTAGCAAGTTGGGCTTGGCTTAGTTATGTTCAAGATCTTGCTTAAATTTTTGTAAAGCCCTTCGGTCTCTGGCGGTTGGCTTGTGATCGGCTTTCGGGCTGACAGAGTATGCGGGTTTCGGCGTGGGCGGTGCAAGGTCGCGGTAGAGCAATTGCGCCTCAGGTGCAGGACCACGGCGGGTGCCAAGCTTGAAAACTTCAATAACCCTTGTTTCTAAATCTTTTGGGAAGGTCAACACATCCCCAGAGCTGACATTGCGCGCCGGTTTGCAGATCAAATCACCATTCAAACGCAGCTTACCCGATTGCACGAGCTTCGCAGCCAGACTTCGAGTTTTGAAAAAGCGGGCCTGCCATAGCCATTTATCAATTCGCAAGCCCGGCTTTGCTTCACTCACTTTTTGTTAAACCCCATCAAAGCTGCAGCAAAAGGATTGTCGGGATCAATTGGTTTTTCATGCTTCGGTGGACGCGCTCGGAAGGTTTCCGCTTTGGTGTCACGGCGTGGACCTTTACCGCCCTTGCCTTTGGCACCCTTATCATTCTGAGGCTTACCCCGTGGCTTAGGGTTTTTACGCGGAGCATCCGCTATGCGCTCTGGTCGGCGCGCACCCCAAGCAAAAGTATAGAACACTTCCATTTCAACTGGTTGTTCAGGGCCAGCCTCATCCACCGAAGTAATCTCTGGCGTAACTTCCGACACCGCTTCAGCTACCGGCGCTTCATCCGCAGTTGCATCACCCGCATCAGCCTCTGGTGCCACAGCCTCAGCTTTATCCACTACAGGCATGGCTTTCACCTTCACACGCTCAGCTTTTTCAGCGCGATAACCAAGACCCTGCATCAAATTGGCAAACTGTTCCAAGGTCATGCCGGTGATCGACAGCATATCAGACGTCGCTTCAAATCCACCACGCGTGTCTTGCGTGCGCAGCATATCCGCCAGACGTTCCGCCATATCAACGCGCAAAGCCCGTTCGCCAGCGGCACGGTAGCCAGATTTCAAGTGATAGCCCTCAGGCGCCTTGTCATCCGTTGGAACCGTCACCAAACCTGGAGGCGGCGCTTCAGGGAATTCTTGCAAATCAGACGCCAAAGACCACAGCAACAAACGCAGGCGCGTTGGAGCCGGTTTCAAAAGCAACGGCATAAACACAGTGAATTGACCAAACCGAATACCATGCTTGCGCAGTGCGCTCCGGGATTCTTGATCCAGAGATTTCACATCTTCACCCACATCCGCACGATCCAACAGGCCCAAGCCCTCGATCATTTGAAACGCAAAGCCACGCGACATGCCGGTCAGGGTCTCGTCGCGTTGCATGTTCAACAGAGGTTCAAACAATGTAGAGACTTTGCGATCTATGAAATGCTGCAGGCGGCGGGTGACTTTTTCTGTAACCTCAGGGCCAGCTTCAACGTCAACGAAGGCTTGAACGTGGGGTTTGAGCGCATCGGGACCGGGGATCAATTTACCCACAGCCGAAGTGCCCCACATCAAACCACCCTGTTCAGTGAAATCAAATTCAGTGTCTGGCGCATTATACATGCGGTCAGCCCGTAGATGAAACTCAGGTGTTAAGGCCTGCAAACTCGCACTGCGCAGAGTTTTGGCCTCATCAGGAGAGCCGCTCACATCTTGTTGAAATCGAAAGCCCTCAAGCCGCCCTACAAACTGCTCTTCAACAGTCACTTCACCATCTTTATTCACGTCAGCCACAAGGCTCTCCTTCTGTTTCAATCGCCGCATCAATATAGATGTGCGCCGATCGACAAATCTTTGGGTCAGCGCAATGTGGAGCGCGTCTGACAGGCGATCTTCTACAGCGCGAGTTGCGTCTCGCCAATGGCTATGATCATCAACCCAGTCTTTACGCTGTGCAACATAGGTCCAAGTTCGGATATAGGCCAATCTTTTCGACAATGCGTCTATGTCACCTTGCGTGTTATCAATCCTATTTATTTGATGTGCGAGCCAAACTTGCGGAATTTGACCTTTTTCATGCAGATAGTTGTAAATAACACTCAGAAGATCAGCATGCTCTCGCCCTGAAATACCGCGGAAATCTGGGATTCGGCAAACATCCCAAAGCAAAGTCACAGAGGCCCCGTCACTGGCCCGCGCTTGCACCTCTACATCTTCAACCAATGTTTTTAGCGCACCAAGGTCATCGCTTTCACGCACGCGGGTCAGCCAATCGTTGTCAGTATGGGTTTCCAGCGACGCAATGAGCGCCTTTGTTGTGCCAAATTGTAGCTTAGAATTACGCCAGTAAAGTTTAGATAGAGGCTGAAAGCGATTTTCTGTGATCGCTTCCACCACCTCAGCATGTAAAGGTCCCGCCTCGCCCGTTACGCCAAAGGTGCCGTTGTTCATATGTCGACCGGCGCGGCCTGCGATTTGGGCCAATTCATTTGCCATCAAAGGCCGCATTCGATTGCCGTCGAATTTGGAGGTCGCCGAAAAGGCAACATGGTTCACATCAAGGTTCAGCCCCATGCCAATGGCATCTGTGGCCACCAGATAATCCACATCGCCATTTTGATACATCTCAACCTGCGCATTACGGGTCCGAGGGCTCAAAGCCCCCATGACAACCGCAGCACCGCCTTTTTGTCGCCGCAAAAGCTCCGCAATTCCGTACACATTATCAACGCTAAACGACACAATTGCCGAGCGTGCTGGCATGCGGCTGATTTTTTTTTGCCCGCTGTAGCTCAGTTCGGAAAAGCGATCACGATACAGAAAATCCGCCGTAGGTACCAAAGCCGCAATGGCTTTGCGCATGGTCTCTGCACCCAGAAACAGGGTTTCATGCAGGCCACGCGCTCGCAAAAGCCGATCGGTGAAGATATGGCCCCGCTCCGGGTCAGCGCAGAGCTGAATCTCATCTACCGCCAAAAAATCGCATCCCATGCCCTCAGGCATCGCCTCCACCGTGCAGACCCAGTATTTGGCCCGATCCGGCACAATACGTTCTTCACCGGTCACCAAGGCCACCACCGATGGCCCCCGCAAGGCCACAATTTTGTCATAAACTTCGCGTGCCAAAAGCCGCAACGGCAGGCCAATCACCCCCGAGCGATGAGCCAGCATACGTTCAATCGCGTAATGGGTTTTGCCAGTATTCGTGGGACCGAGCACGGCCACAATACGGTTATTTGGGGCCATCGGCCAATCCCCTAAAGGGTTACAGGGCTTGCCCTTGGATTTTCACTTCGAGACGGTCTCGCGACTTGGATAGAATTTCAGCGTGAGGATGTATAGACTCTATCATCAGCACCACGTCAAAGGCGTCTTTAAAAAGGCCCGAGTCCTCCAAGATGAGGACCAAACCCTCTAATGCCCGAAAATGTCTCGGCTCTAGCGCCAAGGTTCGTTCAATAGCCTCCAATGACGGCCCAATTTTACCCATATTAAAGAGCGTTACCGCAGTAAGGTTCCAGCCCTCAGCAAAGTTTGGGGCATGATCAGTCAATGCATTGAGATGCTGCATGGCCGTCTTATGATCCTGGGCATCAATGGCGATTTTGGCTTGGGTCAGCAGCAAATCAAATGCCGCAGATCCACTTTTGGACCATTCCAACACGATCTTGGCTTCCAAGGCAGTCGCGTCCACCGCGTCCACCTTTTGCAACCGATCAAATAACACATCCAAATCATACGATTGCGAGCAAACAGCGCCCACGCTCGCAAATAAAATTACAGTTGCCGTAGCGGCAGATTTGAGTTTCGAAATTATAATCTCCATAAAGATACTATAGCACATAGTTTACGGGTTTCAGCCCCTCACACTAAAACTTTATAGATCAAGGACCCCCCATGAGTGACATTCTAGACCAAGCCGTCACAGCGCTAAATCAAAAGCTGGTCGGTTCAGCTTTTGATAGTATTGCGAAATTCTCAATCACGGATGAAGGTTCGGTGATCATCGACGCCGATGGAGCCCGCATTTCTGATGAAGAGGCCGATGTCACCCTATCTGCCACAGCGGAGGTGTTTCAGGAAATCATGGAAGGTGACCAGAATCCAACCTCGGCTTTCATGACCGGTAAGCTATCAGTTGATGGCGATATGAGCATGGCGATAAAATTGGCCGGCTTGCTCAGCTAATGCTCTCCTCCGCACCTCTTTACAACGATTTGGCAGTTGGTCCCACGAATGGCACAGGCCATTGGGTGACAGGCCAAGACGGGGTGCGGATCCGCATTGGGGTTTGGAATTCAGGTGCCAAGGGCACAGTGCTAATTTTTCCGGGCCGAACAGAATATATCGAAAAATACGGCGGTGCTGCGCGGGAGCTTTCACGCCACGGCTATAGCAGCGTCGCAGTTGACTGGCGCGGCCAAGGTCTGGCCGACCGCCTGCAATTGGACCGCAACATCGGCCATGTCATAAACTTCACAGATTACCAATATGACGTGCAGGCCATGCTGCGGGCAGCCGACACGTTAGGCCTGCACAAACCCTATTATTTGGTGGCCCATTCTATGGGTGGCTGCATCGCCTTGCGAGCGCTGATGCAAAAGATGCCAGTACAAGCCAGCAGCTTTAGCGCGCCAATGTGGGGGATAGCGTTTCACCCGCCGGTCAAGCGCGTAATGGCCTGGGGGCTATCGACTTTGGCACATCCCTTCGCACTCAGTGAAACCCGCGCCCCCGGAACCTCCATCAAAGCCTACGTGACAACGGAGCCCTTCGCGACCAACAGCCTCACCTGTGACGCACCTATGTTCGCGCAAATGAAAGCCCACCTAGAAGCCGTGCCAGATTGGGCCTTGGGCGGTCCAAGCCTACGATGGTTGAACGAAGCCCTACGCGAAATGCGGCATCTCCATAACCGACCCTCTCCAGATTATCCTGCATTATGCTATTTGGGTAGTGAAGAAAATATCGTAGACCCGCGGCGCATCCACAGTCGCATGGCCCGCTGGCCGAGGGGGCGTCTCGAGACCATGGCGCAAGCCAAACATGAGATCATGATGGAACGCCCCGAACACCGCGACGTCTTTTACGCGCAAACCTCAGCTTTTTTCGATGCGCATCAGCCGATGGCGTGAATGCCAGCCGCATCCGCATTCGCGCCAGCCTTCATCCAGCCCTGCTCAGAGCCAATAAAAAACATATGTGGGCCATAGCGGGCCCAAACTGCGGCCTTGGCCACATTAGGCACAAAAGTCATATAGGCTTTTCCAGATGCTTTGGCCGCGTCACCTGTGCGCTTTAATGCGTTGATCAGCTCTTGCGAATTCGTATCCGTATAGCCCATTGAGACGCTCATATCTGAAGGGCCCAAAAACAGACCATCGATGCCATCAGTGGCAGCAATCGCCTCGACATTATCCAAAGCCTCGGGCTCTTCAATCTGGGCGATGACCACGGTTTCACGCCCCGATTGTGCTAAAACCTCCACCATGGACTGCGTGCCATATCCAGCCCAACGGGTGGCGCCTGCAAATCCGCGCCCACCATTGCCGAAATGCGACAACCGGGCCAGATCAGCCGCCTGTGCAGCAGACACGATATGTGGCGCCACAACCCCAACCGCGCCCATGTCCAACACTTGAAGAATAGTCTCGGAGGAGAAATGCGTCACCCGCACTAAGACTGGAAAATCCAAGGCTCGCGCCACCGCCAAACAGGCATCCGTCCTGCCGCGGTCAAATGGGCTGTGCTCCATATCAATACATAAAAAATCCAAATCACTGGTGGCAAGAACCTCGATCAATTCATAGGCCGGCGTTTTGATAAACGTCCCTGCCATCATATCCCGGTTGGCCATACGGGCTTTGAAACTTTTAATGCGCATGATCTCTCCAGTGCAAATTGCTTTCCCCACCCGGAGCACTTTTCCAGGCTAAATTCAATTGTCAATTGTCAATCTGGGTTTTCTAAGGGAAGGGTTAGCCACAAAATAGGTCAAACAATCCGATCAAAATGGGGTGGTAAATCCGCATCTGCGCACAATTGCCTTTCACAATCGAGCGGGTAAATATAGGAACCATCGCAGATAGTTCGCATACTATGTGGCAGGCGGTGAAGTCATTTCTCTTCATTTGCACCACATCGCGAGCACCCAGACTGACCCATAAGGATCCAATGATGTTGAAAAATAAACGTGTATTTGATGCCACGGCCCAGGGCGCTGGTGCCTGTGGAAATCTTCCAGAATGGGATCTCAGCGATCTTTACACGGGCGAGGATGCGCCAGAACTGCACCATGACCTAGAGTGGCTTAAGTCATCTTGTAAAGGTTTTTCAAATGATTATGAAGGAAAGCTCACTTTGCTAAACGCCTCCGGATTGCTGGAAGCTGTGCAACGGTATGAGGCGATAGATGTGGTGGCTGGCCGGATCATGTCATTCGCGGGCTTGCGCTATTATCAGCTCACATCTGATCCTCTACGCGCCAAATTCATGTCAGATATGCAAGACAAACTGACCACATTCACCACTCCTTTAGTTTTTTACGGATTAGAATTCAATAGACTGGAAGAAGAAGTCCTCGAAAATTTAATAAACCAAAACAGCGATCTTGCGCGCTACAAGCCGGTATTTGACCGAATGCGGGCGATGAAACCCTACCAACTGTCTGATGAACTCGAAAAATTTCTGCACGATCAATCCGTGGTAGGTGCTGCAGCTTGGAACCGCTTGTTTGACGAGACCGTCGCCAGCTTGGTGTTTTACATTGATGGCGAGGAGCTGCCACTAGAAGCCGCGGCCAATAAGCTTTCCGAGCAGGATCGTGACACTCGCGAATCTGCGGCCCGCGAAATCGCCCGGGTTCTGCGTGAGAACACCAGCCTATTTGCTCGGGTCCACAATACACTGGCCAAGGAAAAAGAGATTGAAGATCGCTGGCACAAAATGCCCACGCCACAAACCGGACGCCATTTGTCCAATCATGTGGAGGCTGAAGTGGTCGAGGCGCTGCGCAATGCCGTTGTGGCCGCCTACCCCAGACTCTCGCATCGCTATTATGCGCTGAAAGCCAAATGGATGGGGCTGCAGACCATGCAGGTTTGGGACCGTAACGCGCCTTTACCCATCGAAGATAACAAGCTTGTCGATTGGGCCACGGCACAAGAGATGGTCCTCTCCGCATATGAAGAATTTTCGCCTCAAATGGCCCAAATTGCTAAACCCTTTTTTACGGAAGGTTGGATTGATGCTGCCGTGAAACCCGGCAAAGCGCCGGGCGCATTTGCCCACCCAACGGTCACAACCGTTCATCCCTATGTGATGCTCAACTACCTTGGTAAACCGCGTGATGTGATGACTTTGGCACATGAGTTGGGCCACGGTGTGCATCAAGTTTTGGCAGCCGGTCAAGGTGAGTTGCTTTCTTCCACACCGCTAACATTGGCCGAAACCGCCTCTGTTTTTGGGGAAATGCTCACCTTCCGCAAGCTGCTCGCCGCTGCCAAAACCCAGCAAGAGCGCAAGGTACTTTTGGCTGGTAAAGTTGAAGATATGATCAACACCGTGGTGCGCCAGATCGCATTCTATGATTTTGAGTGCAAATTACATGCAGCACGCGCCGACGGCGAACTGACGCCCGATCAAATCAATGAAATTTGGATGAGCGTGCAGGGCGAAAGCCTTGGGCCGGTGTTCGAGTTTATGGATGGTTATGAGACCTTCTGGTCCTATATCCCGCATTTCGTGCATTCGCCCTTCTATGTCTACGCATATGCCTTTGGCGATGGTCTCGTGAACGCCCTTTATGCGGTCTATGAGGAAGGTGATCCTAATTTTCAGGAGAAATACTTCGATATGCTGCGCGCAGGTGGTTCTAAGCATCACAAAGAGTTGCTAAAGCCCTTCGGTTTGGACGCGAGCGACCCCGCATTCTGGGACAAGGGTCTAAGCATGATTTCGGCGATGATTGATGAATTGGAAGCGATGGAAAACTAAGTAATTTCGCAACGAATAGATCTTGAGGCCGCAGCGGCGGCCTCAAGTGCAACAGATGGCTAGTCCAACTCACTCCAAGGCCAAGGCCGGACTTCACTGGCCGCGGTTTGATGCCGTGCCTCTTTGGCGAACTATATACTAAGGGTGGTGCCACAATCCACCAAACGCTCGTTGGGCTGGCGATTGGTGGTCACATGACAAAAAATTGGATCATCGGCACCACGGTTAGGATTGTCTGAGCAAAGCTTATCATGATCGAAACCACAATCATCCAAACCAGCCGCATTCCCAGGCTTTCCTACGCACGGCCTTCACGCGGTTCATTCGGGATAAAGCCCCTCTCGCTATTTGTGTCAAAAATAGATCTATATCTCTGATATTTAATAAGCTAACTTTGATCCAACAGAGAGTATCGTATCAATCGCTTCCTGCGTGCCACGGGCTTGCTCAAGACTCCAAGGATACTCTGTTCCAGTTTGGATGCTGCGGCCAAAGGCTTCAACTTGATTGACATAGTGGTTCTCGCTAGGAAACCTTTCAACGCGGAGACCTTGCTCCGGTTGATGCAATTCTAGGCGTGCCTCTCCAAAAACATTTGGATTAAAGGGCGCAGTGAGGCGCAACAGGCCCGCCGAGCCATGAAACACCATCTCTTGATGCGGATGCATGCGGGTAGACACATAGGTGGAATATGTGACATCACCAAGCGCGCCCTGAACTGACGCAAACACGTCAAATCCGTTTTCATAGCGGATCTTGGCCGAAATATCTTTCAGCTCCAAGCCCATGACATAGCGTGCGGACCCAAGGGTATAGACCCCAATATCGCGCAGGCCCCCACCCCCCATTTCGGCCTGATTGCGAATATTACTCGGATCACTGCTGTTGTCGTAAGAGAACCCGCCAGTGATGTGTATGATCTTGCCGATGGCGCCATCAGCCACTATTTTCCGGGCCCGTTGCCACTGTGGATGATGCACAATCATATAGGCCTCTGCGGCCAACAAGCCCGAGGCGTCCCGTGCCGCAATCAGGGCCGCAAAGTCATCGCCATGCATCGCAATCGGCTTTTCGGCCAGCACATGTTTGCCCGCCTGCAAAGCTTTAATCGCCCATTCCACATGCAAATGATGCGGCAGTGGGATATAGACAGCATCAATATCAAGATCTTGGATCAAAGCCTCATAGCTCGCAATCGCTCGGCAATCAGGGGCCATATCTTGGAACGGGGCGACTTTGTCAGAGCTGCGGCTGGCAACGGCCGCTAGAACAGCACCGCGGGCTAGGTGAATGGCCGGGGCCATATGATCTTTGGCAAATTTAGAGGCGCCAAGAATACCCCAACGAATTGGTATCATATGAATTTCCCTTATCGTATTTTCAACATCCTAGCCCGAAGAAAGTAACCCTGCCAGGGGGAAATGGCAGGCCATCGGTATTGTAGTAGCTCATGGCTGGGAGATCAGGCCTCGAGCAACATACCTTTCTCTTCCGCAAGCTCACGCATCCGGTTTTGCAACTTTTCGAATGCGCGCACTTCGATTTGGCGGATACGTTCTCGGCTGACATTGTACTGTCCCGAGAGCGCTTCCAAAGTGATAGCCTGATCTTGCAAGCGCCGTTGCATCATGATGTCTTTCTCGCGGTCATTGAGGACCTCCATGGCTTTGCTCAACATCTCGCTGCGCACAGTCATTTCGTCGTTTTTCTCGTAATCACCCGCTTGATCGGCAGAATCGTCTTGTAACCAATCTTGCCATTGGCTCGAGCTATCGCCATCACTGCCAACCATCACATTCAGGGAGGCATCACCCCCCGACATCCGGCGGTTCATCGACACAACTTCAGTTTCTGTCACGCCCAAATCTGTAGCGATTTTGGTTATTTGTTCCGGGCGTAGGTCGCCCTGATCATAAGCCCCAATTTTGGACTTGGCCTTACGAAGGTTGAAAAACAACTTTTTTTGTCCAGAGGTTGTGCCCATCTTCACCAATGACCAAGAGCGCAGCACATATTCTTGAATGCTCGCACGGATCCACCACATGGCATAGGTTGCTAAGCGAAAGCCCTTTTCAGGGTCAAATTTCTTGACAGCTTGCATCAGGCCCACATTTGCCTCTGACACAACTTCAGCCTGCGGCAAGCCATAACCCCGATATCCGAAGGCAATTTTAGCCGCCAAGCGCAGGTGGCTGGTCACCAATCTATGCGCAGCGCTACTGTCTTGACGCTCGACCCAAGCCTTGGCCAGCATATATTCCTCTTCCGGCTCCAGCATTGGGAATTTGCGGATATCTTGCATATAACGGTTTAAGCCGCCTTCCGGTGTTGGTGCCGGTAAATTTGCATAATTTGCCATGTTACTCCCCTATTTCATCCCCCATGTTTGCAGCCTTAACATGAATATGTGGATCGCCCTGCCCAGTTTCAACATCCCGTCACTTATTTAATGATATGGGAATAAAATTGCCAGTATTACACCTCTGTATAGTTAAAATCATGCTGAGGTGTTAAAATTGAAACACTCAGATCACCTCAGAAGCGTGATCAAATCCTGCATATCCTGCGGCAAGGGAGCGGTGAATGTCATCGTTTTGCCCGTCAGAGGGTGTTTGAAGCCCAAAAGCCCCGCATGCAGCGCTTGCCTTGGGAAGGCGGCAACTTGCTCAGTATGCTCGCCCGCAAGCTTGCGCCGGCGACTGTAGGTTTGATCGCCCAGCAAAGCGTGGCCAGCATAAGACATATGCACCCGAATTTGATGGGTGCGGCCGGTTTCCAATTTACATTCAACCACTGCCGCAGCACCGCCGGAGAGCTCCTGTAATACCCGAACTCGGGTCACGGCATGTTTGCCATTTTGCAGCACAACAGCTTGACGTTGCCGGTCTGTTTTATGACGCAACAATTGGGTGACGATTTTGAGCTGATTGCCCGCTTCAAAGCTGGTGCCCGCAAGCCCCATCAAACGCGGATCCGCAGCCGAAGGCACAGCAAAACAAATCGCCGTGTAAAGCCGGTCAACGGTATGATCTAAAAATTGCGATGCAAGACCTTGATGCGCCATGTCAGATTTAGCAACAACCAACAGACCCGTGGTGTCTTTATCAATCCGGTGCACAATGCCCGGTCGCTTCAATCCACCGACGCCCGACAAGCGGTCGCCACAATGAGCTAAAAGCGCGTTGACCAAGGTGCCCGATGGCGACCCGGGTGCAGGATGCACCACCATGCCAGCGGGCTTATTGACCACAATCAGGTCATCATCTTCATGCAAAATATCCAGAGCGATATTTTCCGGCAGCATGTGGCTTTCCACAGCTTCCGGCACATGGACGACAATTTTGTCGCCTTCAACCACCCGCACCTTTTGATCCATGGCCACAACGCCATTCACCTCAACAGCCCCCTCGGTGATCATCCGCGACAATCGAGATCGGCTAATCGCACGCTCTGGAACATTCCGCGCCAAAGCTTTATCAAGGCGTGGTGGAGGGTTTTCACCGATGGTAAAAAGGACGTCAATCATGGCAGATCAATCTGAAGTTCCAGAAAATCCACCTGAGCCGGCGAATCTACAGTTTTTGAGGCGGCTGGTCACAACGCTCACAGCCACGATGATTTTGGGTCTAATAGCAATCTTTACAGTGCTTGTCATCCGGTTGCAGACTACAAGTGCAATGTTTCCCAAAATAACCGCACTGCCCGCAGGCACCGAGGTGCTTTCCGTCAGCCGCACACCCAGAGAATTGGTGATCATAGACCAATCCCGCAGGATTTATGTGTTGAGCCTAGATGGCACAACACTTTTGCAGGAATTTGAGTTGAATTAGGGATAGCCCTCAAAGCGCACTGTTTTGCGCCTTGAGAACCCTATTGCTTAGGCTTTCACATGCATGAGGGCAACTTCACCTTCTGTTACATAGACACCCGTGATCAAATCCTTTTGCAATTTCATCCGTTCCTTGCGGACCGGCGCTGAGCGATCAAAGGCTTCTTGGTCTGGATAGATCGAGGTCAAAGACGCGTTCAGATCGCCAGTGCGCACGAAGGTCAACAGGAGAGCTTCGTCAAAAGAGGCGGCAGCGGTCTCTGCATATTGCGCCTGAATGGCGTCGCCTGCGTCTTTCGAGGCAAAGGTGAGCGTGTTGATGCGAGCATAATTCATGAGAGGTCCTAACTCGTTAAAGTGGCGGCACGGCCCAAAGGCCACGCGCGCGCCGCAAAAAAGCGACTTTTATCCGTCGTGGGCCAAAATTCAAGGACATAACGATCTTGGACGTGTCACGGTTTAGTACCGCTCCATGTTCTGATGTTAAGCGTCTATTTTAAAACAATGTCTAATGATGAGACAGAGCATCCCAAAAATGAAAGTATGCAATTCACAGAGATCAATCACGATTATATCTACAAGCTGAAGGAGGAGTTAGACCTCAGCCTATCCAAAGTCGTCAACATGCTGATCACAGAATCGAAGAATAGGTAGCTGTAGTATGAAAGCAGGCTTTCTAAGACAAAGTCAGTCGTAATTCTGCGCACCCACTCCTGAAACAGTACGCTAAACGGAACACAGTTTCAGGAAAAACGGTATGCATACCAATTGGCTATTTCGTTAAAATATTGTTTTTAAATAAATTTATGATGCCTTGTCGTACCAATGGTACCCGCGGCCGGACTCGAACCGGCACGGCCGTTAAGCCTGAGGATTTTAAGTCCTCTATGTCTACCATTCCATCACGCGGGCACAGGC
>MDSY01033462.1_pt1 | contig 16281 bp, 15 predicted proteins | sample 811131 | NCBI WGS metagenome assembly MDSY01 (sample SAMN05326643, study PRJNA326480) | marine metagenome | isolation source: seawater | place: Atlantic Ocean: South West | collected 2010
TCTGCTTGAATTAAATCCATTGTTCATTTCAAAAAAGTTAATCTTTTTTTTAGAAATCATTATTGCCACTTCAGAAACATTTGATCTAGAGCAAATTAAAAATTTTAACTTTGATATTATCAACATCTCTTCAATTGCATCTATGCCTAAATTATATCTGTGATTTTTATTTTTTATTATATGAAATATTCTGCCTGTATTAGCTCGAACACTATCTCTAAAACATAATTTTGAGCCATATTTTTTTTTAAATTCTTCCAAATAACTTTGCTGATCTGTAACTAAAAATATCTTTTTAAGTTTTTGGAGTTTCATTGCCTTATCTATAGTGTAGAAAATTTGATCAATTGAAGGAGGCATTGGATGTAAGGGCGTTGTTCTAAAGTTAGTACCTCTTATCTGTACTCCTAATGTAGAATTTATATGTATATTCTTTTTAATAAAGTTTTCAGCATTTTTAATAAATTTTTCTTTTATTTTTACATTCCTTAAAAAAATTTCTTTTAAATCAGAATCTTCTTTATAACTTCTCACCATTGATTTTGAAAAAAAACCAGTACCAAGTATAACATTTCTGCTTTCATAAACTTCTTTCAAAGTATAATTAGAAACTTGCTTAAAGTAATATTCCCAGGCGTTACTCTGCCCAAAAACTTTATTTTTTTCATTGTACAATCCATAATAATTTTCCATATCAACAACAGGAATAAAATTAAATCTTTTTGCTACTTTCAAGTGTTGTAATACATATAGCATATTAGCAAATAATCCTCCACCTGGACCATCAATTTTTATAACATAAAAAATCAAATTTTTATTTTTGTTTCCAAAACTAAAAATTTTATAGCTAGGAAGGTCATTTAAAAATTTAAACTTTTTAGTTTTTGTATTATTAATTGGAAAATTCGCTTGAGATTTAATAATTTTATTCATTATATATTTTTTTAAAGATTCAATCATTTTATAAAATCAAGATATTGTTCAATTATTTTTAAGGTTTTAAATTTTGAGTTAGCAATTTGACTAATTGTATCTTTGTTTGTTAAATTTGTTAAACACCAATCAATACCCTTTGTAAAATCTTTAATAGAATTATATTCACAGGTATATCCTGATTTTTTATGATCGATCACAGATTCTAAGCCTGTATTTTTAAAAACTACACAAGGTGTGCCACAATGTATAGCTTCTTGTGCAATTAAACCAAAAGCTTCGGTGAAACTTGGAATTACAATTAGATCAGCAGCAGAATATATCATTTTAAGAGAATATTTGTCATTTATTAAGCCTAAATTTTTAATTCTATTATTTTTTTTGATATTTTTTAATTTTTTTGAAATTTTTAAGTGATTGTTATCACCAAATAAAAGTACATTATGGTCTTTAAAATAATCATTTTTTAATACTTCTAAAAAAAAATCAAAGCCTTTTCGCTCGTTATTTGAAAAATTATCTGCCCCAAATACTATCATTTTTTCAAAATCTTTAAACCCAAGTTGTTCTTTGCAGAATTTTTGATTTTCTACTTTCCAAAAATTTTGGTCGATAGGTAATGGTATTTCTTTAATTAATTTCTTTTTAAATAAATAGCTTTTTTGGGCATTATTTTTCATCCAACCTGAAGTGACTATTATTTTAGATATATTTGAATAGTTTTTAATTTTTTTATTCCAAATAAATTTATTTAAGTCAAAACCTTTTTCACTTTTTGGTCTATTTAATTTTGTATACCCATCAATAAATCTTTTATCATTTGTGTAGTGCTCAGCCCCTACAAAAGGCCACATATCATGAAGTGTCCAGACAATTTTAGATTTAATCTTATTTATGTCAGATATTGAAAGTGTTTCATTGCCAATCCAGTGAAGATTAACCACATCAGCGTTATAATCATTAATAACTTTTAGAAGCTTAGATGGAACAATGTTTAAAGAATGAGTATTCTTATTATCTGTAGAAAAAAAAATTTTTAATTTTCTACTTAAGCTTTTCTTAATCAAATTTTTTATGCTTTCTGAGGTTTTTTTAATAGATAATATATTTTCATTTCCACTTAAAGACTCAGAAACAACCATTTTAGAGTCAATACCCGAATTGATTAAGCTATTATTTATTCTATTTACAGCTATTGCAGCACCACCAAGATAATCTGAGAAATTTACATGTAGAATTTTCATATGTTAGTATTTGATTGTTGTATAATATAAGTTGAATTTGAAACAGAAAAAATTAATCTAAATATAAATTATAAGGCAAATGTTAAAAAATCAAAATTATAAAAAAAAGAAAAAAGAACCTATATTTTCAATAATTACAGTAGTTTTAGATGGTGAAAAATATATTGAAAAAACAATCAAAAGTGTCCTAGGTCAATCTTTCAAAAATTTTGAGTATATAGTTGTTGATGGTAAGTCTAAAGATGGGACAATCAATATTATTAGAAAGTATTCAAAAAAAATAACAAAATGGGTAAGTGAAAAAGATAAAGGGTTATACGATGCTTTTAATAAAGGAATTAAAATGTCGAAAGGAAAGTATATCTGCATAGTTAATTCTGATGATTTATTAACTAAAAATGCCTTAAGTACTATCAATAATTATGTTGTTTTAAATCCAGATATAGATTTTTTTTTCGGTAGTGTAAAAAAACATTGGGGTATTTTACATGGTTATAGGCCAGAAAAAATTAGATATAGTTGGGGGTTTTATTCAAGTCATTCCACAGGATTTTTTATAAAAAGGATATCAGCAAAAAAAGTTGGTCAATATAATATTAAATATAAATATCACGCAGATTATGATTATTTTTACCGTATGATTGTTAATAAAAAATTAAAAGGTATGGCTACAAAAAAAAATGAAGTCGTAGGTATATTTAGAAGAGGAGGGTATTCAAGCACTATACCATATAACAAGTTATTTTATGAAGAATTAAAAATTAGATTAAATAATGGTCAAAATATAATTTTAATTATGATTATAGCTATTTATAAAATAATTAAAAATTTTTCAAAATTTATAAAATAAAAATATTAATAATAATTGATTTGAGTAACTATAATCATAATTCATTAAAAATAGAGAAAATAATTAATAAAAATGTAAATAGATCTATATATATTTTTTGTTTTACAGGTAAAATATCATTTTTAACATTATAATTAAAATACAAACTAAATAATGAGACAGACAATTTTCTATTGGTCACCCTGCTTAAATCCTGTTGGAACAGTTAAGTCTACATTAAATTCAATAAGTGCAATGAATCAGTATGGTAAAAATAATTTTGACACTACTTTAATAAATGCATGTGGAGAATGGGATGATTATTTAAATTTTTTCGAAGAGAAAAATATTAAAGTAGTTAATTTTAAATATAAATTTTATAATTATTTACCAAAAGAAGGATATCTAAAAAGTAGACTTTCATACATTTTGATATTTATTTTCTGTTTTGTTCCATTAACTAAAATTTTGTTAAAAGACAAGCCAAACTTTTTAATAGCACATTTAATTACTTCCTTACCTTTAGTCATAATGAATCTTTTTAAACTTAATACTAAAATTATTTTAAGGATTTCTGGAATGCCAAAATTAAACTTCTTTAGAAGAAATTTTTGGAAGAATTCCTCAAAAAAAATTCATTTAGTGACTTGCCCAACACTAGAATTAAAATCTAAGTTAATAAATTTAAATTTATTTAAATCTGAAAAATTATATTTCTTGCCTGATGCAATAATTGACCTTCATAAATATTGTAAGGACGTAAAAAAAGAGGCCAGTGAACTAGATATTTTTGAACACAAAAGAATAATATTTGCAGCAGGAAGACTTACTAAACAAAAAAATTTTTTATATTTAATTGATGAATTTAAAAATTTTTCTGAGGAAAACAATGAATTTATTTTATTAATTTTAGGTGATGGTGAAGAAAAAAAAACATTAAATAATTTTATTAAACAAAAAAAATTACAAAACAAAGTTTATCTACTTGGCCATGTTGATAATGTATATAAGTACTTTAAGAAAGGTGAAGTTTTTGTCCTTAGTTCATTGTGGGAAGAGGTAGGTTTTGTAATGGTAGAAGCTGCTTTATCAAACTTATTTATAATATCCAGCAATTGTCCAAATGGACCAAGTGAGTTTTTGAATAATGGCGAGGATGGAATTTTATTTAATAATAATAAAAAAGGAGAACTAACAGAAAGTTTTAAAAAATATTTAACAATAGATGATTTAAAAACTCATAAATTAAAGATAAAAAAAAATACTATGAAATATAGTAAGTTTAGACACTTTCTTAAGCTAGAAAAAATATTAAAATAAATTAATAGCTTAATTTTAAATAAACTTTTCAATTACAGTAAGGTATTTTTTTAAATTTACATCATGATCAAATCTATCTAAATGTTTTATTGAATTACCCAGCATTAATTGACATTTTCTTTTATTATTTGTGTAATACAAAATTTTATTACCTAGCTCTTTATAATTTCCAACTTTAAAAAGTAAACCACCCTTACCATTTAATAGAATTTCTTTAGGTCCAGTGGGACAATTACTAGAAATAATAAATTTGTTTAGCACAATAGACTCTAGCAACACATTTGGAAGCCCCTCATAGTTAGAGCTAAGTATAAATATATCTGCTTGTTTAATCAGTGGATAAGGATTATTTACAAAATCAATAAATCTAATTTTTTTCTGCAAATTGTATTTTTTTGTAAAGTTAAATAGTAATTTTTGTAAATTACCACTTCCAACCAAAACAGCTTCAAAATTTATTTTTTCTTCAATAAACTTCAGTGCCTTTAATAATGTAATCTGGTTTTTTTGATCAACAAATCTTCCAACATTTATTATTTTTAATTTTTTTTTACTGTTAAAGATTTTTATTGATTTTAGTTTAGATTTTTTTATGATATTTTTTTTATCTAATGGATTGTATATACACTCAGCTAATACATTAAATCTTTTTTTTAATTGCAACTTAAATTGAAAACTATTGACTAAAATTTTATCTGCTTTATTTAGAATTATCTTAAAAATACTATTTTTTATATAATTACTTGACCATCCCGAAGGAGACGAATTAGATCTAACAATAATTTTTTTTCTGAAGACTTTACATAAAATTATACAGTAAATGTTTGCCTGAAAACTTAAAATCAATATATCTTTTTCAAAAATAATTTTTTTTAGGAGCAGATATAAACATACAAGATATTTAATTTTTCTTCCAAATTTATCCCAAAAGTTAAACCTTGGTAAAATTAAATTTATTTTCTTATTAAATTGTTTTTTATATTTTTTGGAAGCTGTAATTAGATAAACTTTTTTAATTTTAGTAGATAGATAGCTTGAAATGATGAATAAATTTTTTTCTACACCACCACCTTCTATAGATGGCATAAAAATTATTAATTTTTTTTGTTTCATTTATTTTTAAATAATTTAAGTATAATTTATTATTATGGATTTAGTTAGCGTTATAACTCCTTATTACAGAAAAAAAAATTTTATAAAAGAATCAATATTATCCATATTGAATCAAAGCTACAAAAATTTAGAAATTATTTTAATTTATGATGATTTTGATAAAGGTGATCTTAGTTTCATTCAGCAAATAGTAGCACTAGATAAAAGAATTAAACTAATAATTAACCCAAAAAATCTTGGCGCAGGCCATTCAAGAAATTTGGCAATTAAATCAGCAAAAGGAAGTTATTTGGCATTTTTAGACTCAGATGACATCTGGAAAGAACATAAAATTAAAAATCAAATGAGCTTTATGAAAAAAAATAATTTATTAATAAGTCACACATCATATGAAATTATAGACAAAAATAAAAATATCATTGGAGAAAGGAAAGCCAAAAACTTTTATGAATTAAAGGATCTTCTAAAGTCTTGTGATATTGGTCTTTCAACAGTTATGTTGGAAAAAAAAATTATTTCAGATGAATGCATGTTTACCGATCTAAAAACAAAAGAAGATTTTGTTTTATGGCTCACTATACTTAAACACAAAATTATTATTGGCTCGTTGGATGATAATTTAACATTGTGGAGAAAATTAGATAACTCACTGTCTTCTTCAGTTTTACAGAAACTAATTGATGGATATAATGTATATCATAAACATATGAAATTTAATTTATTTAAATCACTTTATTATCTTTTTTTTCTTATCATCAATTATTTAAAAAAATAATATGAACTATTTTCTCTTATTAACTTTACCTATCTTTATTCATTTTATAAATTTTTTTATAAAAAAAAATAATCTTATTCCAAATTATTATGGAGAAAAACATCAAAAATTTATTGGTAAAAATAATATTCCTTTATCAGGTGGTTTTTTTTTTAGTAACTACAATTATTTTTATTTTTTATAATGATTTTATTTTATTCAGCTCATTTGTATTTTTAATTTTTATCATAGGCTTAGTTTCTGATGTTAATTTTTTGTCATCTCCTAGATTAAGATTTTTTCTGCAAACAATTGTAATATTTCTCTTTGTATATTTATCAAAACTTCATATAGGTGAAACAAGAATTTATTTTTTAGACTTTATTTTAGATAATATTTTATTAAGTTATTTTTTCACAACTTTTTGTCTTATGATTGTAATTAATGGATCAAATTTTATTGATGGTTTGAATGGATTAACTCTTGGATATTATTTGATGATATTAGTTATAATATTTAAGCTAAATCTTTTAGAAAATATTTATGTCAATGAAAGCAAAATAATCTTCTTACTTTTTCTAATAGGTTTCCTTTTTTTATTTAATATATTTAATCAGCTATATGTAGGTGATAGTGGTGCATACTTATTAGGATTTATTACAAGTTTTTTTTTAATCTCTATTCATCAAATAAATCAAAATATTTCTCCATTTTATATAGTGCTTTTGCTTTGGTATCCTTGCTTTGAAAATTTGTATTCAATAATAAGAAAGTTTAGATTAAAACGGTCACCAATCATGCCTGATAATAATCATTTACATCAATTATTATTCTTGTTCATAAAGAAAAAAAACAGTTATGGAAATAATGTTTCAAATAATTTAGCTAGTTTTATCATCTTGTTTTATAATTTAATTATTTTTATTCTCGCAAGTATTGATATTTACAACACACAATATCAAATATTTTTGATTTTTTTTAATATTATGATTTATACCATTTTTTATCTGAGGTTGTTTACGTTTAGATATAATATCAAAAATAAATAGTTACTATTTGAAAAAGATTTTAATCATACTTATTAAAATTAAAAACCCATCTTTAAATGCATTAACTTTTTTTACCCCAGCTATTCTTGCTCTTTCATTTGCTGGAGTTGATATTAAATTATTTTGAGAGCGTTTAGCATAGATTGGTAACTCAACACAAAAAGAAAAACTTTTTTGCTTCAAATTTAATTTTTTTGCTTTTTCAGTGCTGCCTAAAACATAAGTATAAAGAATGTCTGATATTGGCAATGAAAAAAAAATTTTTCCTATCATCGAAAATATTTTATTACCAACAAATGTTATTAAAGTATCGTCTTCACTGCTTGCACTATTCATATACCTTGAACCAAAAACAAAATCTGCACCAAAATTATTAGCTTGTGTATACATTTGGTTCAACTCTTTGGGATCAAAAGATCCATCTGCATTAAAGATACAGAAAAATTGTGTTTCTACATTATTAATGCCCAGTATTAAAGCGTCTCCGTATCCTTTATTGACTTGATATAAAATTTTGCAATTAAAATTTTTAATTGAATCAATTGTCTTAAGGTCTTTTTTTTCTAATATTACAATAGTCTTTAAGTTATAATTAATAAGTTCATTCAAGACTTTAGGCAAGGACTCACTTTCATTTTTAGCTGGAATTATTAAGGTTAGATTATCCATAAATATTTAAAATTATTAATAGTTAAAAAAGACATAAAAAAGAAATAAATAAAAAATTTATTATAGTTTAAATCCAGCTTAGATAAGTTGATATTAAACTGAAATAAAGTAAAAAAAACAATCAATAAAAGAGGATCATAGTATTTGTGATAAACAGACATCTGGGGATTATTAAGGAAAATTAATATAAATAATAGGATATTATGAAATTTACCATTACTCACTAATATTATTATATAGATTGAAAAAAAACTTATTACGTAAAAGAAAATACCATTTTTTAAAAAAAAATGTGAAAACTTAAAAAATATTCCACCACCTGTAAATTCATATTTATAGTCAAAAAAATAAATTGACACTAAACACAAAATTAAAGAAAAAATTAGAACCTTATAGTTGATAAGTCTATCTATCCTAATTACTCCTATTAATAGAAAAGGTAGCAAATAAAAAAATATAATTGAAGAAATTAAAAGAAAATTATTAAAAAAATTTGTAAAAAAAATATCATTATTACCAATACCTACAACGGCAGACTGAGATAGAAAGTTAACATCTAAAATGAATATATAAAAAAATGCAGGTAAGGCTAAAATTAAGTTTAAAGTAATTATACATATATATTTCAGGGGTTGGTTTTTATAAAATAGAAAAAACTTAAAAAAATAGAAAACTGCAAAAACTGCAAAATTTGGACTAATATAAGCTGAAATTGAACAAAATATTATATTAAGAATTGAGTACTTAAATTTTTTATTTTTTTCAAATTCCAAATAAAAATAAATACTAACACAAAATATAATTAAACCTAATATTTTACTATCAGGCCATATTGCCAAACTTCTAAATGTAGGAGATAAAAAAATAATAGTACTTAAAAATAAAAAATTTTCAATTCTATAGAAATCATATTTTTTTTTAAGTAAAATAAAAAAAATCAAAGGTAGAAAAATGCAAAGATGAAGATGAATTAATCGAATTAAATAATCGTCAAGTTTTAATTTTTCAAATAATGATAAAAAAATTATTAATATTGGGGAATGACGGGTTGAGAACTGATCAAAGGTTAAAAAGGTTTCCTTAAAATTTAATGAAAAACTTTCAGATGCAATTTTTTGATTAGTATAGTCTAAAAAAGCACCACCAGTAGAATTTTCATTATATGAAAAACCAATAATTAAAGACGTGTAGAGTATAAGAAAAAAAAATAGGTATTTGTAAAAATTACTATTGTTATAATTTAAAGATCTCATAGAAAGAGGGTATATATCAATTAATAATAATTAAAATAACAATCAATGTTAACTCACACAATCTTTATATTTTATTTACTAATCTTTTTATTATCAACTATTGGGTATGGTTATTTGTTTGCTAATATTATTTTTAAAGATTTAAAAACTCTTAATTTTGGATATTTAGGAGTTCTTGGTTTTTTTGCAATTGTGCTAATATCAATAACTTCATCGTTTCTTTTTCCACACAACTTTACACATAATATTATATTACATGCAGTTGGGTTAGTTTCATTTATTATAAATTTTTTTAATGAAACCAAAAAAAATTTTGATCAATTTAAAAAAATATTATTAATATTTATAATTTTAATACCTGGAATTTATGTATTTAAGAATCATGATGACTTTCCTTATTATCATTTAACATATGCATTAAATCTTTCTGAAAATAGCTTTATGATTGGAACTGGTAATCTAGGACATGGTTTTAGAACGCTTTCATCAGTATTTTATTATCACTCGACATTATATTTACCTTTTATTAAATTTTATTTATTTCATTCAGGGCCATTTTTTATACTAATATTTTTTAATTATATAATTTTAACAAAATTAATTAAAAAATTTAAAAAAAAGCAAATTGATTTTGTATATTTTTTTTCTTTACTAAATTTTACTTTTGTTAATGTGGCTTTTTATAGAATAGCCGAGCATGGCACTGATCGTACTGGTCAAATTTTATTATTTTTAACTCTCATAGTTCTTTTTGAAATACTTTTTACCATTAAAAGTAATAAAGATAAAAATATTCTCTTTAATTTTTTATTAGTAGCAATTTTATTAGCAGCAACTATGAAAGTTTTATTTATTATTTATTTTATATTTGCTCCAATTATTCTTTATAAAGATGATTTTTATAAAGATTATTTTGTTAAAAAAAATTTAAAAATAATTGGAGTGTTGATTTTTGGTTTTACTCTAAATCTCTCGATAAATTTTTTTAGTACTGGTTGTTTAATCTATCCTGAATCAAAAACATGTTTTGAAAAATTTGATTGGTCTGTTCCAAAATCAGAAGTTAAACAAATGAAACTTCACTATGAATGGTGGGCTAAATCTGGTGGTGGAGCGGGTTACAAATCAAAAATTAAAAAGGAAGACTATGTAAAAAATTTTGTATGGTTAGAAAACTGGATAGAAAGACATTTTTTTAATAAAATTTCTGATACGTTATTAGGTATAATTTTTATCGCACTATTAAACATTGTTCTTTTTTGGGGTATGAAAAAAAAAAAAATTCCGTTAAGGAAAGTTTTTTTAGTTAATTCAATTTTATTTTTATTATTTTTAGAATGGTTTCTGAGACATCCATCAATGAGATATGGAGGTTTTGTATTATTTGCATTACCAATTTTTATATTTACAAGTAAAAAAATTGAAACATATGAATTAAAAGAAAAAAAAGTTTTATATTCTTCTATATTTTTAGTTGTATTAACTTTGATAGTTTACAATGGTAGAAATATATCAAGATTAAACGTTGAAATAAATAATTATGGGTATAATTTATTAAAATCACCCTTTTTTAATGTTCAGCAAGTTGACGTTACGACAATGGATGAAAAAAATTCTTTTAAGATAAACAAAACGGTTAATGGAATGTGCTGGGCAGCACCTACGCCATGTACTCATAGATCTCATCTAAAAATTAAGTATTGGAATGGATTTAAAGTAATTATCAAGCATGTAGTAGAATAAAAAAATTTATTTTTGAATGATTAATAAGATATATATAAAGTTTTTATTGTTAATAATTGGCTTAATTGACAATGATAATAAGAAAAAAATAATACTTTTTTTTAAGCAAAAATTAAAAAAAGATTTTTTAAATATTTTAGACATTGGTGCTCACAAAGGAGAAACAATTGATTTATTTTTTGAAAATTTTAATATTAATAAAATCCTAGCATTTGAGGCAAATCCAGTCATTTATAATAAGTTAAAAAAAAAAATTAAAAAAAGAAAATATCTAGATAAGATATATTTATTTAATCATGGTTTAGGTGAAAAAGTAGAGAATAAAGAGCTGTCAATTTTCAATGACTCTTCTTCATCAACTTATAATACGGTTAATAAAGATACCAACTATTATAAGAGAAAAGAAAAATTTTTATCTTTTCTTAAATTTAATAAAAGTGTTTTACATGAAAAATTAGAAACTAAGATATATCCATTAAGTGCTTATAAAGAAATGGAGGATCTTAAAACTATAGATATATTAAAAATTGATACCGAAGGTTTCGAATTGAATATTCTTAAGGGAATAAATGTAGATCATTTTAAAAAAATTAAATTTATTTATTTTGAACACCACTATGATTTAATGATAAAAAAAAACTATACATATTCTGATATAAAAAGTTTTTTAAATCAAAATAATTTTTATTTATCATTGAGATTAAAAATGAAATTTAGAAAAACGTTTGAATATGTATATGAAAATAAAAGAAAATAAATTCAAAGCTTCGATATTAATTGCTAATTATAATAACCAAAATTATTTAAAGGAATGTATACGTTCTTTAAAAAAACAAACATATAAGAATTTGGAAATTATATTTCATGATGATTGTTCCTCAGACAATTCCTTAAAAAATGTAAGTAAATTTAAAAATGTTAAGATTATTAGAAATAAAAAAAGAACTAAGTTTGGATGCTATAATCAGATAAAAGCTTATAAGAGAGCATTTAAAAAAAGCACAGGGGACATAATTTTTTTATTAGACAGTGATGATTTTTTTACAAAAAAAAAAGTTGAGAATGTATTAAAGATATTTTCAAAAAATAATAAGATTTCTTCTGTATTTGATCTTCCAATAATAAAATCTAATAAAAAATTATTTTATCAAAAAAGTAAAATAAAATTTATTGAAAATTACTGGCCATATATTCCACCGCAAAGTTGTATTTCAATAAGAAGAAAAAATTTTAAAAAAATTATTAAAGGCATTGAATTTAAATTATTTCCAGATATTTGGATGGATTTTAGAATAGGCCTGTATCTAAAATATGTCTTTAAAAATTTTTTTATTTTAAATCATAATTTAACCTATTATAGACAAACATCACAAATGATTACAGCCAAATTTAAATTTTTATCTATGCCTTGGTGGAAACGAAGAATGCAGGCACATGAATATGTAAAATATTTTTTTTCAAAAAATAATATAAAACATAAAAAAAACTTAGACTATTTTTTAACTTATTTTATTAATGTATTCATTAAATGAAAAAAAAAATATTGATTATCGGAAAAAAAAGTTTTTTAGGATCTAATCTTTCGTTTTTTTTAACAAAAAAAAAAGTAAATACACATTTAATTAATTTTGAAAATTTTTTCAAAAATTATAAATTTTATAATGAAAATTATGATTTAGTTGTTAACTGCTCTTCAAATAAATTATTTATTAATAATAAATATAATGCTCAAAATGATAATAATTTAAGAATTGCAAATAAACTTTTAAAATCCAAAACAAAACTTTTAACTATAAGCACAAGAAAAATTTATAAACAAAAATTTAATACTAAAGAATCTGACACTAAAAAACCCAAATGTAACTATTCAAAAAACAATCTAATTTCTGAAAGATCTGTAAGCAAAACTTTAAAAAAAAGATCTTTAGTATTAAGAGTATCAAATATTATTGGGTTACCTAAAAATCATAATAGAAAACTTCACAGAACATTTAATGATGTTTTTTTTGATAAAGCAAAATTAGGTTATGTTTATGATAATAAAAATATTTACAAAGATTTTATATCGATTAAAAAGTTTAATGAGATAACATTTGAATTAATTAAAGAGGATGCTTTTGGCCCTTATAATGTTTCTTTAGGAAAAAAAGTTTATATCAATCAAATTACAAAATGGTTAAATTATCATAACAAAAAAAAAATAATTGTAATTCAACCAAAAAAAAATTTCAACAATGACAGCTTTACTTTAAATAATAATAAGTTGATGAATAAAATAAAGTTAAAAAATAACTTAAATGAACTTAAAAATGAATGTATAAGTATAAGTAAAAAATTTTTTCAAAAAAAATGACAAAAAAAATAGCTCTAATATTCGGCATCACTGGTCAAGATGGATCTTATCTTGCAGAACTTCTTTTAAAAAAAAATTATGAGGTTCATGGTGTTAAAAGAAGATCGTCATCTTTTAATACAGGAAGAATAGACCATCTTTATCAAGATCCATATGAAAGAAGTAGGAAATTTATTTTACACTATGGTGACGTGACTGATGCAATTTCTATTTCAACATTAATTAAAAATATTGAACCAGACGAGATCTATAACTTAGCAGCACAATCACATGTAGCAGTTTCTTTTGAAGTTCCTGAGTATACTGCTAATGCAGATGCTATTGGTGCATTGAGAATATTGGAAGCGATAAAATTCCATAGATTAGAAAAAAAAACAAAGTTTTATCAGGCCGGTACATCAGAAATGTTTGGTAAAGTTGCTGAAATTCCACAAACTGAAAAAACGCCTTTTTATCCAAGAAGTCCTTATGGTGTTGCCAAAGTTTATGCTCATTGGATAACTATAAATTATAGAGAAGCATATAAAATATTTGCTTGTAATGGTATTTTGTTTAATCATGAGAGCCCAGTTAGAGGTGAAACATTTGTTACTAAAAAAATTGTAGCTGGTCTTTGTAAAATTAAGTTAGGTAAACAAAAAAAATTATTTTTGGGAAATTTAAATGCAAAAAGAGACTGGGGACATGCCAAAGATTATGTTGAGGCAATGTGGAAAATGTTACAAAAAAAAACTCCACAGGATTATGTTATTTCTACTGGAAAACAATATTCTGTAAAAGACTTTGTTAACTTGGTACTCAATGAACTTAATTTTAATTATTATTGGAAGGGTAAAGGAATAAAAACAAAATGTTTTGACGATAAAGGTAATTGTATCGTTGAATGTGATAAGGCGTATTATAGACCTTTAGAAGTAGATACACTATTAGGAGATTCAAGGAAAGCCAGAAAAGAACTAAATTGGAAACCAAAATATAAAATTAAAGATTTAGTTAAAGAAATGGTTGATTCAGAATTAGACATTTAATTAAATATGATTAAGGCAAACTCTAAGATCTATGTTGCTGGTCACAATGGATTAGTAGGAAGTGCTATTGTGAGGGAGCTAAAGCGCAATGGTTATAAAAACATTATTGTTGCGAGTAAAAAAAAATTAGATCTTACTAATCAAGCAAACACACTAAAATTTTTAAAAAAAAAAAAACCAAAATTTATATTTATAGCTGCAGCAAAAGTAGGTGGAATATATGCAAATAACACATATAAGGCAGATTATATTTATCAAAATATAATAATCCAATCAAATTTAATTCACAGCGCTTTTTTGTGTGGAATTCAAAATTTGATATTTTTAGGTTCTAGCTGTGTTTATCCAAAAAAATGTAAACAGCCAATCAAAGAAAATTATTTATTAACAGGGGAGTTAGAATCTACAAATGATGCATATGCAATAGCAAAAATTTCAGGAATTAAAATGTGCCAAAGTTACAATGAACAATATAAAACTAATTATAGGTGTTTAATGCCAACCAATACATTTGGACCAAATGATAATTATGATGATTTAAATTCACATTTTTTACCGGCTTTAATAAAAAAAATTCATAGATTAAAAAAAAATAAAAAAAATAGACTTTTAGTATGGGGTAATGGGAAAGCAAAAAGAGAAGTTATACATGTTGATGATTTAGCAAATGCTTGTATCTATTTTATGAAAAAAAAAACGGCACATTCCCTTATAAATATTGGAACTGGTAAAGACTATTCAATTAAATATTATGCAAACTTAATTTTAAAAATTATCTTACCAGATCAAAAAATATATATTAAATATGATAGATCAAAACCTAATGGAACAGCTAGAAAGATAATGGATGTATCTTTAGCAAAAAAATATGGATGGAGACACAAGATAAGTCTAGAAAATGCTATATTAAAAACCTACAAATCATTTGTAAAAGAAAAAAATTAAGATTATGAAAAATATAATTATTGTAACAGGTGGTGCAGGATTTGTTGGATCGAACTTAATTTTACTATTATTAAAAAAAACAAGAGATAAGATTATTAGCATTGATAATTATTCTACCGGAGTAAAAAAAAATCATATAAAAAATATAAGAATTAAATATATTAAGGGTAATACTAAAAATATTTCAACAATACTAAAAAATAAAAAAGATAAGATTAAAACAATTTTTCACTTTGGTGAGTTTTCTAGAATATACCAAAGCTTTCTAAAAATGAATGAATGCATCGAATCAAATACAGTTGGATCTAATGCAGTTTTTAATTTTTGTTTAAAAAATAAAATTAAACTGTTGTATTCTGCAACATCAGCAAGTTTGGGCAATAAAGGAAAAGATAAAAATTTGTCACCATATGCTTTTACAAAATCTAAAAATCTAGAAATGTTAGAAAATTTAAAAAAATGGTTTAATATGAAATATGATATAATTTACTTTTACAATGTATATGGACCAGGTCAAATATGTGAAGGTCCAATGGCAACAGTAATTGGAATTTTTGAAAATTACTATAAAAAAAATAAACCATTACCAATTGTTAAACCAGGAAAACAATCTAGAAGATTTACTCACATAAAAGACACTGTTGAAATTTGCTATCAAGCTTGGAAAAAAAATAATTGTCACCACTACAGTATTTCAAGTAAAAAAACTTATACTATTGTTCAAGTAGCCAAGTTATTCAAATCAAAAACTAGGTATTTACCACCTAGAGAAGGAGAGAGGTATGCTTCTGCGTTAACCAGCATGAGCTCATCTAACAAAATCTACAAACATTTTGGTAAAATTGAATTGCAGAAATATGTACATGATTTTTTGCTAAAACACGAAAAAACTAGAAAATTCAAGCTATAAAAGTTTGTTTACAATGAAATTAATTTAGGTATAACCTTCCTCGCCGGTGATTATTGCGAAGGGGTAATACCCGATCCCATTCCGAACTCGGAAGTCAAGCCCTTCAGCGCCGATGGTACTTTGTCTTAAGGCACGGAA
>MDSY01128808.1_pt1 | contig 16281 bp, 7 predicted proteins | sample 811131 | NCBI WGS metagenome assembly MDSY01 (sample SAMN05326643, study PRJNA326480) | marine metagenome | isolation source: seawater | place: Atlantic Ocean: South West | collected 2010
TGGAAGGTGCAGCACCATTATAGATGCACTCATAGATTCTGAAATCAGAGTTGATAACGTAGTAATTACTATTATATAAACTTGTGGAACTTGTTTGAGGTGTTGTATTATTGATGCTATAATCATGTCTATACATCTCGTAAATGGAACCTGTAGTCCAAGTGTTCTTTCTGATCACTCGTAATACGTCTGCTGAATTTATCTTCTTCGCACTAATGAGAGTATCATAGACACTATCATGTTCGTCAAAATTGTCAATGGGGGAAGGGGTATTCGTGTTCCAATCTGATTGTACTGATGTCGCATTAGGTAATCCAATGAAAACATAGTAAGAATTATCGGTGGTTGATATACCACTGACAAAATTCTCAGCGTTCAATACTCTTATCTGATCAGTTATAATCGCTGGCATTTACCTTACTTAATTTCTATCAATCTATTTATGGGTAATCCACAAGTAATTTTGAATCTCTGATCACTTCTGGTGCGGTTGACAGACCAGTTATACCATTTAGAGTGTTCACAGTGAATGATGTTCCTATAGAACCAGTCACTACTTTACCCCAACTATACGACCCGTAATAATTACCTATAGCACTGCTGAGACCTGTGAAATCTAGTCCATGACCCGTCTCAACATTGACATGAACCTTTACTATTGCTGCTGTTACGTCCTCAATATGTGATACTTCATATACACCATCAAGAAATTCCGTCGCAATACCAACAGTTGTTGTTCTATCTGCTGATAGGGCAGTAACTCCACCACCAACATTAGATCTTGTTATCATAAAGTAATCACCTGTGGTGATGCCTGTCTTACTAAGACCACCAAATTTAGTTTGCTTCAATGGGTTATCATCTGGTAGGTGTAGATGCAACTGCATACCTTGAGCAGTAGAACCTATACCTATGATATTACCCTCATCTCCAAAAATATTAGCAGAATCCTGCTTGTCAACTGGATGAACAAAGTCAGTAGAACCAAATCCAACCTCACTCACCCCACTATCTACGATCTTCAGTGGGAATCCAGTAGTAGGACTATAACCTGTATCGGTCTCAGACTTCTTCATACTCAAACTGCCACCTTGAACATACAATACTGAATCATTCTTAGCAACATTCTTGATCAATTTTGTTGTTGGGAAGATTCTCGCACCATATAGGTCTCTTGATTTGCTTATCTTCACACCTTCAACGAAGGTATCGTCCTGCTGCTTAGACCAAACAAGAGGTCTTCTTGGTATTTTGACAGCAGTTATGTTAGCACCTTTATAGTTTGTTGTTTGTAAACTGTCTCTTGATACCGGACCTCTACTAATCCTCTGATCTTGACCTTTGATTGTCAAACCATCACCAGTTTTGATTGATTGTAATGCTGTAGTTGTTGCTATATCTGCATCTGTTCCTCTGTAAAATATGATTTGTGCTACAGATCCTGCTACAGGAGGTTCAGTAAACTCTATTTGTGTACCACCACCAAAATTGTATGCTACACCTGGTTTTTGAAGGGTATCATTTACAAATATTAGAAGAACATCCTTCAGACTTAGTATACTTCCTTCTCTTTTTTCAATACTTATAGTAATATTATTTTCTTTTAGAGTGAATATCTTCTTTATACCATCAAACTGAGAAGATATATCATCAAGAACCTGTAATTTACCAAACACCCAACCAGTAAACTCATCATCTGCTGTGTCAACTACACTGAACTGTGCAGGTATGAAGTCTGAACCATATGATGATATGGTTGGTATACCCACAACTTGTAAATTCTCACCAGTAGTATAACCAAAACCAGGATTCTGTAGTCTAAATCTTGAAATACTATTACCAACACCAACCTCAACTGCTATAGATGCACCAATACCAGTGCTAACACTTTCCAGTTTGATATCATCGTACTTACCAGGCAAATATCCTAGACCTTCTGTATTTGCTAACGATACAAGAATACCTTTTCTAGGTAATCTGTTAGCATTTACATCACTTGTCGATAATACCTCTGTTACACCAGGTGCTTCATTACCAGTAAACCTTACAGAAGTAATACCTGGCGATGGAGAACTAAGGAAGTTATAATCTACCTCTGGTTTCTGAAATATATTGTTGACTAATAGTGCACCAAAATCGCTAGTGATACCAGTGGTATTGGATCCACTTGCAGTAAGTGTAAATGTCTTACCTACACCAGTAAAACTTTGTGAGATGTCATCTAGAATAACGTTACCATCATAGTCAGACCTAATAAACTGTCTACCATGGAATGAAGAACCCTCTACGATATCAGCAACCACCAATTTATGAGTTCCGATACCAGCATTTGATAATGTTATAGCAGCACCAACCAAAGCACCACCCTTGGACTCTGCAAATGAGAAGTTGTTAGCAGCGTTTTGAATTATGAAGTAGTCACTGTTAGCTAATAATGGAGCAGGAGGGTTCAAACTTCTTATTTTTACCTTTGTACCTGTTTGGAACACCTCAGTTAGAGCAGAGAAAGTATTGCCAATAAAATCACTTGAATCTATACCTACAGTTTGTCTTGTACCACCGAATGGAACGTCTGCAAAAGTAATTTGATCATCTACAATATTATAATCACCAAAAACTAACTGCACAGTATCACCATTTGAGTGACCCTGCTTCGTAGTTCCCATCCATGCTCTATCAAGAAGCAATTTATTCTGTACACCGTTGAAATGTAATGCTGCAATACGAACTATCTCATCATTGATCTGTAGTAGATCGTATTGTTTCATGAATGATGCATCAGTAACGTTTGCTTCACGGTTAGCAATAGAAACTAAAGTTGTGGTAGCACCACTTCTCTTATAAACAGGTGATTGAATGATATCATCAATCGCCACTATACACTTAGTATTCTTATTTGTAGATGTAAATGTATGAGTTACACCAGCACCTACAGTTGTTAGTCCAATTGGACTACCTGCCATGGCAAGTGCCTTAGTTTTTGCAATTCTAAATTTATTCTCAGTTACTTTTATTACAAATACGTCTTGTGGCATTGTGGTAGCAGCACCAACACCATTCAAACCATGCTGTATACCAATAGGTCTTCCATTTATACCTGTGTCTGCTTGATATTTTACGTTCTCTCCAGTTACGAAGTAATGATTATTGATTATGAAAGAATCATCTCCTAATAGTACATCAGCACTACTAGATCCATCAAAGGTTTTATGGAACAGGGGGACACCCTCATGAGTCAAGTTGAAAGACTGCACGAAAGTCTCAGACTCAGTGTTGAATTGTCTATTTACTGATCCTAATTGAAATGACATTAGAGTATAACTGTTTGATCGTTTGCTACGTTGTCAGGTTTGTCTATCCTGATTTCTGATACCCTTACAACATATGCTTTATTTGCAGCTGGTGTGAATCGTAATAAAACATTCTCACCACTTGCTACCATGTTCATAGCACGTATGTCACGTCTTTGGTCATCTGCTGTGGACAGATTGTTATAGACGTTGAAGTTGATTCTACCGTCAAATGCATTTGCTCCAACATTGAAGCAAGAATACTTATTGTCAGTAGTATTATGTATTTCCACAAAATACTTCATAGAAGTGAAGTTTGTGTAGTTTTTAGTTGATATAGTATTCTCTGTTGGAGAAGCAGCAGCACTGATTTCTGTTCGTGTTGCGTTCAATTCGGTATCTCCTATAACAAGACGACCTATTTCACTTGTGTTCTCAGCAGCAGTGGTTGCAATACCAACCATAGTAGTAAGAGTCTGTACTGTAACTGCTGTGTTAGCATTAGGTGTATACCTTAGTTTGATAATACCAGCATTCTGTATGATGTCAAACTCACCAACATCTTCACCACTGTCCATGTTACCAAAGTCAGTGTATATCATACCAGCACCATTACATAAGAAGTTGTATTCTTCCACCTCCTTATGGTCAGCACCAGAGTGAGACACTATTATGTTTCCTGACTTGAACTTAGCAGCATCTATATCTTGTAATGTGACAGTTGAAGGACTGGCACTAGCTGCGAATACAGAACCAACACCTGATTTCACTATGTTACCATAAGACGTTGATCCAATACTTACCTGCTTACCTATGATCTCCTTGTAGAAAGTAACATCATAAGTCAAGGTGGTATTATAAGGACTGAATGATACAGATACAATGTTTCCATTCTGCTGGAGAATGAATTCACCAAGATCAAAGGCATCTGCCAAGTCACTGTACTGGTTGAGGTAACACTCATCGCCATTGTGGAACACAATGAACTCACAATATTGTGTTGTATTATATGCTAGTTGTAAAGCAGCATCTAGTACAACCTGTGCATGGTATTTGATAGCACGAGGACCTGTAGGATTAGCAATATCAAATGCATCAATCTCAACAGTTCTCAATAGGTTAGGATCTGAGTAGAACTGAGGTGATATGTCATCTATTTCAAGAACTCTGTTACCATTACATAGCAGTGAGTCACCAAATCTAGTAGAGTTGAAGACAACCTCATTACTTACAGATAAGTCTGGAGCAGGATCTTCGTAAACTAAGTCATGATCGAAATGATCTTTGAGAGCACCACCTCCATCAATTAGTACAACTGACTTAGATGCAGTTCCGATAGCAACAACGTTGGTTGCGGTAGTACCTAAACTAACTGGAACTGATGATATCAACAAGTCAGAGTGCTTCTTGAATCCAGCGATGTGAGCGAGAGAGTCAACTGGTTCGCTCCATGATGCGATTCCAACTTGTGACTTGAGTGAATATGCAAACTGTTGATAGTAATCACTATCTTGTAGTCTCTGGTTGAAGTCAGATAACTTACCAGTATCCTTCTCCCAACCAAATGGTTTATTATGATATACTCCTACATCAAAGTGACCTGTGTAATCCTCTAACTTATCAATAGTACCACCAGCATTTGATAGTTGACCTGTTAGACTCTCACCTGTGCTGAATCCTACTATGTTATCAACACGTAATACGTTTCTTGCTTTACCTTCACCACTTATAACTTTTGCTTTCTTACCTCTTGATGTTATAACTGTCTCACCTTTGAAGAATTCACCTTCTTTGAGTTCAACACTAAACTTAGCAATATCAGTCTTATTAGATACAGTACCAAACTTACCTAGATTGTAAGTACCAGGATCCTCAGAAACTTCATATGTTATAGTTGCTTCATCTTCTAGACCAGTCGCTTGATTCACACCCGTAAGAGTGAAGTATTGGTAACCATATGTTGATGAGTTATATCCATGACCTGTTGTCACACCTATGTTCTCAACAAATACCTCATCACCAACCACAAATGGTATAGGAGTAGCAGCAGTATATCCACCCTCTGGTGTTTGTAGTGTCAATGTGACATTAGGATTACTATAGTTTGCTGTTACAATTCCAACTCCGTTAGTATTGTTGATTGCAAAGAGACTGTTATCACCACTTCTTAGGTTTCCACCACCACTAACAACCTGTACATCAGAAACTGATGCTCCAGTTAGTGATACTTTGAATTGTGTAAGACTATTCTCTTGACTTGTCTTTGTATTGTACAATACGAGGTCAGGAGCAGTTAGATACTTACCACCTGTAGAAGTAATTGCTACTCTATCAACAGAGAAGTTGTCTTTTAAGAATACAACTTGTGGCATTGCTGCCTGAGGTTGTAATGTCTTATCTGATGGATAGTCAAAACCTATATCAACTAGATTTACCTTATCAAGTTTACCAATATCATTACCATGTGCTTCTATCAATGCTGATGATCCACTTGTAGTAGCAACAGAAACTTGAGGTATATCTTTGAATCCTACACCACCTGATACTAATTGTACTTGAGCAATAGGACCGTTATCATTAGTGGAGTTAGTTGTATATGAGATGTATGCAGTCTGAGTTGTGTATCCTACTCTTTCTGGTTTATGGTTTATATTGAATTCAAATGTCTTTTCAGTAATAGAACTGATAGTTCCTGCACTTGTAAACTTACTTGAGTTTACAATTATCTTTGTAAAGTTATCAATATCCTCATTAGTTTCTATTATCTTAGATATATCCTGAGAATTGAGTTTATAGTAGAGAACTTTAGGAACTTGTGGTGTAAATCTGATTGATGCAGTTCCTTGTGCCTGACCATGTGCTGCAAAATATGATACCTCTACAGCAGATACACCAGAACCTACAAATTGTTTCTTATAATTTGAGTCCTCATAGAATTCTAACTTAGTATTTGCAAGAGATGGAGAAGAAACGTCAAATTCTAGTGTATCTCCCTCAGTCACATTTATCATTGGGTTGACTGAGTTACCAATACTTACTAACCTAGTTGATGAACTATAGTTGAGAACAAGAGAACTTGTACCTGTAGACACAACTGACATGTCAATGGTATCAGTAGGTCTCAAGGAATGAGCATCTTTAGTTGTAGCAGTAACTTTGATAATATTGATATCACTTGTAACCTTACCTCTTTGTGTAGTGAAGAAATGTGTGTTACCAATACCTGCTTGATCAGGATAGAAGAATACTCTCTCAGAAGATGATCTGATTCCTGCCTGTGTAGTTACAATACCAACTAAATTTGAATCAACAACTGATGCATATACCTGTGTGGGTAATGTTGCAGTCCAACCAGAATCTGTTCCAACGCCAGGTGCCTGATATGATATAGATGTTCCTTCACCAGGACTGTAAGATAACTCCTCACCATGCTGGAATGTATGTCTTGGTAAGAAGATTGTCTGTGTTGGTATCTTTATAGCACCAAAGTCTTGTGTAGAGATGGTATGCCCTATACCAGTACCAGCAGAAACTCCTGATCCTACTACATTTGCAGCATCAAAGTATATGGTGTCGTTAGTGACAGTTTTCTCAGCACCTTCTTGAGTAAATGTGAATCTAGTGGGTAATACATGTATCTCAGAGAATGCAGTATGAGCAACACCAGTGGTTCCATTCTGTGCTCTTATTAGATCTAACTCATTCTGTAAACTATCCTTTCCATATACCTTGAATTCTTCATGATCTATTCTTACAATATCATTGATGTGGAATTTATTGATATCATCAGTTATTCTTACACTTGTAGTCATTCCAGCATTAGCACCAATCGCTGCAATTGCAGTTGCAATGCCTGATGATATATTTGTGACTGTTATTACTCTTTCACCTTGTAATATCTTATGCTTATCTGAACTTACATTATCGACACTTAGTTGAGTTCCACTCAATAAGTTATGTGGTACTGATGTTATACCTGTAACCTGTCCATTAGAGTATAGTAAAGTTGTGAGTGGGAATGTATTGACTGTTGATGTGAGTGAAGCAATTTGAGGTCCAAATATCTTGATAACATTTCCAATTGCACCAAATCCTCCGGTTTTTGAGTTATCAAATACCAACTGATCACCGACACTGTACTCATTACCGCCATCAATAATATCCACTCCACTAATTGCACCACTGCTTGTAGTGATGATCTTCGACTGAAGGTTGGTGCCTTTTTGACTGTTTGAAACAAATTCATAACTATTGATATTGTAGGGTTTGGTATTCCTTACTAAGTTATATGATAGAGGATCTACATCTTGATTAAAATCAAAAGATCTATTGAGTTCTTCAACCTTTGATCTAAAACTATCTCCTATAACATAAGGGAATACTGGTACTCTAGCAAGATTGAAAGGAGAACCAGGATTTGATACTAAAGATGACTGTACTGTTGTGAAATACGCATATACACCATTAGGGTATTCAGGTGTAACACTGAATCTACCATTGTGCTCATCAAGATCACCACTACCTGCTGTGTAGGTATAGTCTTCTACAAAGAATCCAGCAGGATACTTACTAATTGAAGGTCCGTTTGTTCTTTCACCAGTCAACTTAAGATAACTTGGTTTGATGTAATCTAGTCCACCGCCACCACCTGCTTCTTTGTAAACGTAAGGACCGTAGATTGGATTACCATCATATGCCCAACCTAATATTGGAGAATGCTCTGCATCATTATCTCCAAGATAAGATCTTAGATTACGTGGAACATAGTAGTTGACATAAGGGTTTCCAAGATCTGAATCTCTTTGTACTTCATAGAATCCATCATCAGCAAATACATCACCAATCTTTGCATATCTCTCTACTTGGTTGATTGTCCACTCTTTGATGTTAGTGGAGTAGATAGCACCCTCACCAGGTGTCCTAGCTTTTACAGCAGTGCCTGACTGAGTGTAGTTACCACCCTTCTCAATCATGTCTATACTTACAATCTGACCATTTGCCACATTTGCTTTTGCTTTTGCACCCACACCATCACCTGTGATGATAATGTCAGGTGTACTAAAGAAGTCTGATCCACCAGACTTGATAATGATTTGATCTATACGTCCATTGATTATGAATGGTTGTAAGAATGCCTTACTACCAATAACTGTGTTTACATCTGGTTTTAGATTATCGTTTATAACTGTAGATCCAAAGTCATTGCCAGGATTACTTACATGACAATCAATAACCTCACCACGAATTATAGGTGTTGCAGTAGCGTTGAAGGTTGTAATACCTTGTCTTCCATTTAGAACCACACTGACAGGAGGGTCTTGGAATGTATGTGTACCAGCACCAGTACTGGTTATATTAACATGATCTGTAAGACTGGTTGATATTGATACACGGAATTGATCATCATTTATCTTGATACAATAGTATTCAGCGTTGTTTGTAAGACCACCAGCAGCACCAACAGAAGCAGAATATTTGATTTTCTCACCAGAATTGAACCCGTGTTTATTAATGTTTACTATGTCTACAAACGTATTGATACCAGCGATTGTCGTGATATTCCTGTTAAAAAATATACCTGAATTTTCTACGTTTACTTTGTCAACCTTATTCCTTCGTCTCGTGGTTGTAAACTTATGAATACCACCACCATTCTGTGATATAGGAATAGTTCCTATACCTGCTAGAGCATCAGTTTTAGACTCTGATAGATGAAACTCGTGATCATTCAGTTTTACAATAAAGTATGGAGATGTATCAATTAGGGTGCCAGGTGTTGTTCCTATACCAATAGGAGTTGTACTATTTGTTGTGTATATTACTTCTTCTGCATCCAACAAACCATGAGGACTTGAGAATACGAATCTATCAGTTGCTGTGTTTACTATACCACCTTGAGTTGTACTATCAAACTCCAATGTTTGAGGAGTAATTTTCATCACTGCCTTTGCTACTGCTTCATCATTATTACCACCTGATACAGATACTGTAGGTATGTCTAAGTAATCTAAACCTTCGCTGTCTACTAGAATTTCTTGTAATTCACCCTTCATCTGTGCTATAGCAGAAGCACCGACACCAGTATGACCTAACTGTGATACTGATAGTCTGGGTGGATTGATGACATCATAGTCGTCACCACTGTTTAGAACATCAATACTTTCAATAGTACCAAAACTTACTCTGTCAGTTGCTTTATATGAGTATATCTCTACACCATTGACAAATAATCCAACACCACCCTGTGTTGTCTTAGTAAAGTCATCACCATACTCTGGTTCTGGGAACTTACGTAATAACTTCTGTGCTCCTAATTCTGTACCAGCAAAGATGCTAGGTGTAAGTTTGTGTATTGATAGTGATGCTACATCAGTTGCTGTAAATGCTGTTATATACTCTTCGCTACGAATATTCTCTGGTGTATATGCTAGTGCAAGAGTATTAGGAGTCAATCTCTTGACATAATATGCTTCACCATCAGTCAGGTTGGTTAGTGTATTACCACTTGTCTTATTATAAGTTACTAGATCACCATCATAGTAGTTGTGGTCTGTAATACTGATTACTGTTCCTTGACTGCTGCTGGCACTATCAAATATTCTTTCTCTTTTCTGTGGATTTATTGACCAATGTGGTAAAGAGTTAGAAGCAACGTATACATTTCTATTATCATCAACATATGTGTTCTGAACATCTGCTGTTGCATGAATTTGAGTTTTGATTTTACGTCTTATGAAGTATATCTTCTGAGGACTCAAAGTACCACAGGTTACAGACACTTTAGTATCTGTAAGTAGAGATACCACAGTACCATCAAGTATATTATTATCTCCGTCTACGACTTCAATCTCATCACCAAAGTATAATGCATGAGGTGCATCTAGTGTTAGTTCATAACTTGAACTAGAGAGAGTTTTGAAGGTGACTATATTATATTTCGGTGCTACGTTATGAATCCATGTATTCCATCTCCTAGTATCCTGCTCTTTACCTATAGTCTTGACATTGATATTACTATCTTGTATCTGATTCTTTGCAGTACCAGTGAACTTGTTGAGTAATCCAACAACTTCTACTTCTACTCTTTGTCTTGTATCACCATCAATAAACGCATAAGCATTGAGTCCTTGAGTTATCGTATGACCAATGCCTATTGTATTGGCAACAGTGCTTACGCCCGTAAATTGCGTGTAATTCTTTCCTGTGTAAGGGAGAGTAGTCTCACCAATAGTGATGCTGCCAACGGTGCTGAAGCCCACAGTGCTATCAACATTAATAACATTAGCTCCAACTGGACTGACTGTAGTTGCATAGGTCTTATTCTTTTGAATGAACTCTCCAAAGGTTGTTCCTTCAGAGATAGAGAACGTATAGTATGTCTCACCATTAATTATACTACTTTCAACGTTATAAATTGATCCACTGGTCTGTGGGTTATTATTTTGAAACAGAGTCTGTCCAGATAACTTAGTAGCATCACCAGATACATGCTTTCCAATCAATATATCGTTGACAACATAATCTGCGTCACTAGGACGTATCATAAAGTTGGCAGGTTGAATCATTTCAACCTTCTCACCATATAGTGCACCAAATAATAACTTGAATCCTTCCTCAGTTCCCTTCGTACGATAGAAGTCTTTTGCCTGTCTTATAAAATTACTCTTAGATACCTTACCGTGTAAATTTCTCTCTGTAAAACCAGGTAGCACCTGTGATTTTAGTTTCTTATAGAAGTTCTGTAGGAATACATTACTGAGGTTAGTGACATGTCCTCTTTCTGGATGTGTGCTTACCCCTGTCTGTGTAAATGTAAGAAACTCTGGTTGATTTGTTTTATTATTATTCTCAATACCACTAAATCCTCTTCTACATCCTACAAATGATGTAGTTCCTATACCAGCATATGAAATTATCTCATTACCTATCTTCAGTAAACCAAACTGATTCGGCCAACCATCAGTAGAATCAACATATATCGTGGTATCCTTTTTACTGACAGGTGAAGTCAATGAAGTAAACCCTATCAGGTTTCTATTGTTTAGAAAGTCTAAACTCTTGTAGTCAACAAGGTTCTCAGCAATATCAACAGTTCCCCCTTGATGTTCTTGGGAGATATAGTATGCTGATAAAAACTCTCCGAACAGTGGATTGTCGGATTCTATGAATTCGGGAACTTGATTCCGAACTACTTCATGAATTTTTACTCTTGATATTGAGGTTTCAATCATTAGCCAACGTTACTGGTTATAATAGTGCCACGAACTTTTTTATCTGCAAAGTAACTAGATTGTGGATTGTATCTAGACCCTGATGTGTCTGCTCCTGTGGAGATAGTGTCTTCTCTCATTCTGAAATTACTCTTAGCAATATCAAACTGTAAGTACAACTCGTTTCTAGCAAGAACATCGTTAGAAAGAGGAACTGCTTCCACCTCTACAACGTTGTCCTCAACTATTGTTCCAGTAATATTTACCGTGTCTAAAACTATCTCTCCTTTCTTATAATCAATACGTCCAAAGTTATTTGATAGAACTTTGATACTGTCATCAGATAGGATTTGGAACATGAACAACGTACCATGATCATCATCTATCTTAGTATCACTGAAATAGCATGTACCCACTACATTAGATACATTGAATCCTGTTGAGTGTATGTTGTACTGAGGATCAGGTGCATACATCTGATTCAAGAAACATAACTCATATTGTGCGAACTGATTTATCTTGGAATTGATATTTCTTCGCATTTTTACTAAAGATATGTTAGAGGTCACAGCAGTGTCCACATTGTCTATCACAGACAATATCTTACTATATTTGAATCTACCACCAAATTTGTTCAACTCAGTGCCAGAAGCATAACTTGACAATGAGTTGAGTATGTTTGTTTGTAGAGTATCTTTATCTCCAACAAAGTTAGAGTCATAGTAAACTGTCGAATCTATCTCAACATATAGGAACATAAGATCCACAAATGATGGAACTATTCCTGCTATAGAGTAATTCTTCAAAGAACTCAATAATTGCTTCTTAGTAAGTTCTGATAAGAAAGCACCATTCTTAGGTTTTGCTGCAATATAAACTCTTCCATACTGTGGAGGATCTAGTTCCTCTCCACCATAAGCACTAACAGATTCTATATTAGGATATATTGATGGTAAGATCGCTTCATAGTCATTTGCAGTCACAGCACGGTGTTGTGCTGAATATAATCGAGGTGCATAGTACTTGACTGATTCTACTGGTTCAATACTGTCACCATTAGCAGATGGTTCCCCTGCTGTGATGAACGCACTATAGTCTGTTTCAGAAGCACCGTCTTCATCAACTATAGTTCCTGTAAAGTTGAATTGTGCTACTCCGTTACCAGACTTTCCGTTAGTTCTTATATAACTGACTGATACAATATTACCTGATTGTAGTTTCTTACCGAAGATATCATCACCAAATAGAACCTCATACTTCTCATCTGATGTTTCTTGTAGTAAGTAGATGTTAGACATTGATGTAACACCCACAATGTTATCTACGAGTTTATACTGTGTAGTAGTATTATCAGATGCACTGTTTCTTACTTTTATATTGATTGTAGATGTGTCTATACCATCATTTGCTAGAACATACTTCTCACTAGGATTAGAGTTATCTACAACAAATGTATTTGTAATGTATTGTCCTTGATATATCTCTACTCTACCCTGTGCATCACCATCGTCTGCTAGTAATGTTACTTCTTCTGGTAATGAGAAAATATAGTTTACGTTAGATACAACTCCGTTAGCAATTACACCTGGTTGTATAGTAATCTGTTTTGTAGTGGATGTAATACCTGCAAATGACATGTCCACAGTTGCCCTTGCTGCCCTTCTAGAGCGTGGTACATATCCAATGTTCCTTGCTAGGGAAACTACGTTTTCACGCAATGTAGCACTGTCAATGAATGTCTCATTGACTGCCATGTTTGTATTGTATGCTGTACTATATGAGTTATACGCTAAGATGTTTATCAGTATGGAGAGGTTAGAACCCTCGAAGTCCATATCTGAGAAATTACTATTTGCTCTAAGATAACTTTTGATTGACGCTTTTATATCGTCAAAGTTTAAGTTTGTAAATTGCTGTAATGCCATTATAACCTAGTCGGTTCAAGAACGAATCTGATAGATTGGGAAGGAGAAGCAAGTCCTATGATGTCATAATCGATGGAGACTTCGAGTGAATTATTATCTGGGTATGCTCTTACGTTTACATCTCTCAGATTTACTCTTGGTTCGTAATTTTTTACGACCATCTCTATCTCTGTTTGAATAGGTTCAATATAATCATCATTTGCTAACTCAAACAAAGCACCAGTAATTCTAGTCCCTATCGTAGAATCAAAGAACCTTTCACCCAATTTCGTACGCACAAGGTTCTGTACAGAACGTTTGATTGCGTCCTCATTTTTTAGCATTATAATATCATTCGTCATCGGATGACGTCTCATCGATAATGATATATCTTTGAATGGTTGTGAAGTTCTCTGAAGAGCCACTATTCCGTTATAGAAGGAGTTCTCGGTGTATTTATCTATTTAGTCGTCGTCGGTTCCGAGATACTCTACATGTACGTCCTTAGGATGTGGCCAACCTTCCCTATAAAAACCATCTGCTAAATCTTGCGTTACCTCTTCCATCTCTTCTTCTGTTATGTTTTCGTGAGTCAATACACCTTCGACGAATATATTGTAATGGTCGACCATATCTAAGTCTATATCGCTTTTCATCGCTATCTATAAAATTAGATTATTCTAGTTTTCTCATGACCAACTCTGCACTTAGGATCTATCCATATTTCATATCCTGCTTTTTGTACATCTAAACAGAAGGATACATCTTCTCCACACATGTCTTGTACTTCACCTGATTCAAAAACTTGCATCTGTGGTGCAAACCATGGATACTTCATTTTTTCATGTTCAAATACACCATGCTTTATAAGTAACCAACCAAATCCAGAATAGTCACATGTGAATGGTTTTCTACGCTTTTGAATGCCATCTAGCATTTCATGATTCATAACTCCACCATTTGCTTTGAAGTCTTCCTCTTCTAACCAATGTGCACAGGATGTGGTGTTTCCGTCCTCTGTGACGTACCAACCACCTGCTATGTCCTTTTGCATCCATAGTACTCTATAGAACTGCTCTAGACCAAATACGATGTCGCTGTCGATCCATAACTGATAATCATACTTCAACTTACCATCCCATGGTAACTGATCAGGACCTCTGAGAACATTTGCTCCTAGACACTTACATCTGGCAAAGTTTACCATAGATGAGTAGTCTTGCGATATTTGTAGAGTACCGCCCTTCTGTACAATCTCAAATGCTAACTGTACAAAGTTTTTTAGATAGACGTATGAAACAGTTCTACCAGGTAAACAGAATATGAAAGTTTTGCCCTTGACTAACTCTCTTGCTGCTTCTATAGAAAACTCATTAGACTTTTCTGATTTACCACTATTTGCTGGTGGTGTGGTGACCACTTTGAATCCTTTTGCCATTCCGAAAGATCTTTCAATTCATTATACTGCGTTATTTAGTCTATGTCAATTGACCTATAATATAGTCTGCAACTCTTTTGTGACCTTCGATGTTGAAGTGGCAAAGTGTCTTTTTCTCTGTATCGCTATAATAATATTTTTTATTTTTTCTTCTACCTAATAATGTTTTTTCCCTATGGGCGGGTCTGAGACCGATAGATGAGGAATATATGTCCAGAGGGTTGTCGATCAGAGTGCTGTTGGCGATTGTCTGCAATTTACCTTTACAACGTCTGCTCCAAACATTATCACCATACACATTATGATATTGCAACAAAAGAAGAGGAATATTTTTTTTATCAAACTCTTGTTCTAAAATGTATCGATTCTTATAAAAATTCAATGATCCTACCTTATCGTCATAATATTCTTCATAAAAACTTGGATGAGTATGAGGTCTGATACTTTTATTAAAATTCATTCTCTCAGCATGTGTCAGCATTATGATGGCATAATCACACACATTAGCTTCTAAAAATTCTAATGATCTCATTACAATTTCATCATTGCTATCACCACCTTTTGCGTCATTCAAATGATCTGCTTTGAAATAATTACTTACTAGGGTTGAGAATCTATCTCTGACTCCATTATCCAATTCCATACCCATTGTATATGAGCAACCATTAAAATACAGAAACATTATACTTTGAGGAGAAGTTGAGTGCGTCACAAAAATCATTTACCATAGGCATACCTCTTATATTCAATGACGTATTCAAAAGCACAGGACAACCTGTATGCTCATACCACACCTCTAGAACATCCCTGAGGATGGATTCCGATGATTCTGGTACAGTTTGTACTCTAGCACTATTATCGACGTGTAGAACCGCAGGAATGTCGTGTGGACGCTTACATTGATAAACATACGACATATATCTTGAATGTCCTGGCATTTCAAAATAATCCGTACAATACTCTTCTAATATCGCAGGAGCGAAAGGTCTGAACTTTTGACGCCTTTTTATCGCATTTACTTGGTGTTTTGTTGAAATTTTGCGTGGATCCGCCAATAGACTTCGATTACCGAGAGCACGAGGACCAAACTCACTACGACCATTTGCAACCCCCACGATTCCTTCTGATAAGAGTTTTGCGACGATTTCATTAGGATCTGGTTTTCTATTGATATTATAACCTAAGAATGGCGAGAATTGCACTTTTTCGCCATATGGAATCAATGCTGCTCCTAAGGCACCTCCAGCATCGCCTGGATTCGGCATAATCCATAAATTGCACATTTCCCTTAGTTTGGTGTTTACAACGCAGTTGAGAGCGACTCCACCGCCATAGCAGATGTTATTTGAGTAAGTTAGTGCTATTTCAAAGATTTTCTTCAATTCATACTCTAAAACCACTTCTGCACTCTTTGCAATGTCGTGCGGAGCACCATGTAA
>MDSY01150533.1_pt1 | contig 16269 bp, 16 predicted proteins | sample 811131 | NCBI WGS metagenome assembly MDSY01 (sample SAMN05326643, study PRJNA326480) | marine metagenome | isolation source: seawater | place: Atlantic Ocean: South West | collected 2010
TACCGAAGAGATGATCAAACACTTTATAAAAAAAGTTCATAAAAGAAGTACTTTTGCAAATCCTAGAATATTAATTTGCGTACCAACTGGATCAACACCAGTCGAAAGAAAAGCTATACAAGATAGCGCTTTAGCAGCAGGAGCTAGAAGGGTTCAATTAATTGAAGAACCAATAGCTGCAGCGATAGGTGCTGGATTACCTATTTCAGAAGCTACAGGATCAATGGTTGTAGATATAGGTGGTGGAACAACTGAGATAGCTGTGATGTCATTAGGAGGTGTAGTTTATTCAAATTCACTAAGAGTAGCAGGAGATGCAATGGATCATTCTTTAGCAAATTATATGAGAAAAGAATACAATCTGTTAATTGGTGATAGTACCTCAGAAAAAATTAAAAAAGAAATTGGAACAGCTATTCCAACAAATAATAACAAGTATCCAGTTAAAGGAAGAGATATTAGATCTGGAACTCCAAAAGAGGTAAATATTTCTGAAGAAGATACTTCCGAAGCTTTAAATCCAATTCTAAGAGAAATGATAAATGGTATTAAAGATGCATTAGAGAATACACCTCCAGAGTTATCTGCTGATTTAGTTGATATGGGTTTAACTTTAACAGGAGGTGGAGCTTTATTAAAAAATATTGATAAAAGGTTTTCTAAAGAAACTGGTCTTCCAGTGCATATTGCAGATGATCCTTTAGCATGTGTTGCGGTTGGAACTGGCAAAGCCCTAGACCAAGAAGAAACATTTTCGACAATGCTATCTGAATACTAATAAAATATGGCCACGAATAGGGATGATTTTATAATAGCTATTCGTTCTGCTTTTCTAAAGAAAGGTTCAAAACAAAGATTTTCTCTCATTGGTTTAATTTTTTCTTCAATTTTTTTAATATTATTAAATACAATTAATTTTCCATTAATAAACTATTTAAAAATTTCATTAAACGAAATTGTTTATAGATCTTCATTTATAGTCTCAATACCAGAAAAAAAAATTCAAGAATTCTCAAACATAATACATAATCACTTTAGTCTTTATTCCGAACATCAAAAAAATAAAAATGAATTAGCCAATTATAAACTTAAGCAATTAGAGACAGATTATATAATATCTGAAAATCAAAGACTAAAAAAAATGGTGGAAGAATATATTTTTAATACAGATGAACTATTTGCGAAAGTATTATTAGATAAAAAGAGTCCATTTTTAAGATCGATTATTCTTAATAGAGGGAGTAAAGATAAAGTGTCAATGGGAATGGCAGTACTAGATGGAGGATATTTAATTGGAAAAATTATAGAAGTAAATTATTCAACTTCTAGAGCTTTATTAATTTCTGATTTAAATAGTAAAATACCTGTTTCAATAGAGCCAGGAAATGTACAGTCTATTTTATCTGGCACTGGAAAAGATAACGGTAAAATAGAATTTATGCAAAAAAAAAAATTAATAGAAAATAAAAGCATAGTTTATTCCTCTGGATCTGGAGGAATATTTAAAGCAGGTATTCCAATTGGAAATATTTCAATAGAAGAAAATGATGAAGAGAAATATGTCGATTTTTTCTCAGATTTATCGCAGCTATCTTTTGTTAAATTAGTTTCTTTTAAAAAGGGTAAAAATTAATGTCTTCAAAATTTTCAGTATCAATTTTAAATAGGATTTTAATTAATGCACCATTATTGCTTTTATTTATTTCAGTTTTTAATGAATTTGATTTTAATTATTTAAATTATAAATATTTTTCTTTTAATTTTCCTTTTATATTGATTTTTTACTGGAGTTTAAAAAGAATTGAAAGCCTAGGTTATGGCTACATATTTATAGCTGGTTTATTTAACGATGCAGTCATCGGACTTCCTATAGGATTAAGTAGTTTAACTTATTTAATTATTTGTGGTTTTGCAGCTTATCTTAGAAACATAACTTTAAGACCAAGTCTTTTTAAGGACTGGTTATATTTTTTATTTACTATATTAGTTGCAAATTCTATAAATTATTTTTTACTAGTAACCTTTTTTTCAACAGAATTAAACTATTATGAATTAAGTGGGAATATTTTATTTACTTTTTTATTTTATTATATTTTTGGATATTTATTCGATATTTATCAACGATTAGCATTTGGAAGGAAAAATGATTAGTGGAAACGAGCCAGGATTTAAAAAGATAAGTACAGTTAATAGACGAGTTTTTTTGCTCTCTGCAGCTAAAACGATAATTTTTTTTGGAATTATAGGACGACTTTTTTCTCTTCAAATTAGTGAAAATAAAAAATATTTAACACTATCGGATAAAAATAGACTAAGAGAATGGAGGTTGCCTCCAGTAAGAGGTGAGTTTTTAGATTATTTTGGAAAAACAATTGCAGGTAATTTAAAAGTTTATCAGTTGCATGTTGTTCCAGAACAAGTTGAAGATTTTAAAAGTTTAATGGTTAGATTAAAAGATATTTTAGATTTATCTACCAATGAATTAAATGATTTAATTAAACAAAAAAATAAGCAGAAACCTTGGGAAACCCTTATAGTTTCTGAAAATTTGTCGTGGGATGAATTTTCAAAAATAAATTTTTATTTACACGAATTATCAGGTGCCAAACCAGTTATTTCATTAGGAAGAAACTATCCCTACAATGAAAGTTATGCTCATGTGCTAGGTTATGTGTCCCAAGCTAGTGTTGATGATATAGTTAATAATGAAATTATTAAAGAGAGAAATGTTCCTGGTCTTAGAGTAGGAAAAATAGGTTTAGAGAAAACTTTCGAAAAAGAATTGATTGGTACAAATAGCATCCAAAGATTTGAAGTAAATGCTTATGGAAAAAAAATAAATCAAATAGATCATGAAGAAGGCGATAAAGGTAAATCGATCAGACTTACTTTAGATACTGAAGTTCAAAATTTAACTGCAGAATTACTTAGAGAAAAGTCTGGCTCTATAAGTGTTATGGATATTTATACAGGAGAAATTGTTGCAATGAACTCTTCCCCTTCAATTAATCCAAATTTATTTTTATATGGAATTGATAAAAAAAAATGGATGGAGATACAAAAAAATCCAAACAAACCTCTCATAAACAAAACTGTTTCTGGCTTATATGCGCCAGGCTCAACAATAAAACCTATAGTTGCTTTATCGGCTTTAGAAAATGATGTGATTAGTCCAAATTTTACAGTGAAATGCACAGGAATACATGAATTTTATGGACAAAAGTACCACTGTTGGAAAAAAAAAGGACATGGTTTTATGAAACTAGACAATGCCATTAAACAATCATGCGATATATATTTTTATGAAATTGCAAGACTATTGGGCGTAGATAGATTGAATGAAACTGGAAAAAAGTTTGGCTTTGGGGAAAAATCATTGTCAAAATATTTTCCTAATGAAAAAAATGGAGTTAATCCATCAACTAAATGGAAAAAAAAAGTAATTGGACAAAATTGGTATTTGGGAGAAACTTTAATTAATGGAATCGGTCAAGGATATATATTAACCACGCCATTTCAATTGTGTTTAATGACGGCTCAGTTGGCTAATGGTGGTTATAAAATCAAACCAACGGTAGTAGCGAATGAAAATAAGGAAAGTATAGAATTAATTAAATTAAGGATGGCTGAAAAAGAAAGAGCCAAAAAAATGGGGAATTTAGTTTCAGATTTTTTTGAAACTGATGAAGATTTATACAATCCATTATTTAGAAACCAGGAAAATATAAAATTTGTTTTAAATGCAATGTTTAAATCTACCAATGAAGTTATGGGAACTTCTTTCCGTTCAAGAATTGATGATCCTAAATATAGATTTGCTGGAAAAACTGGGACAGCCCAAGTTAAAAAAATTACAGAGGAAGAAAGAGAGTTAGATTTAGACATTGAACAAATTCCATATTTTCAAAGAGATCATGCTTGGTACGTTGCCTTTGGTCCTTACAAAAATCCAAGATATGCACTAAGTATATTAGTTGAACATGGAGGATCAGGAAGTAAAACAGCCGCTCCAATGGCAAAAAAATTGTTTAAATTGCTAATTGACAGACATGAAATTAGAGAAAAAATTGATTTAAAAAAATCTATTAAAATATAATGTATCAGACTTATTCAATCTCAGAAAAATCAACATTTTTTCAAAAATTAAGATCTATTGACTATATTCTTTTACTAAGTGTTTTAATTATAGGTTTTATTAGTATTTTTGCAATGTACTCAACTGATGGAGGAGAATTTCTCTACCATACACAAAATCATATTTATAGATTTGTAGTATTTTTTTTGATGATGATTGTAATTTCTTTTTTTAATATAAAATTCTGGCATTCAACAGGTTACTTATTTTATATTGCTGTTCTTTCATTATTATTTTGGGCATCTTACTACGGAGTTACTGCATCAGGATCTCAAAGATGGATAAATTTATATTTTATAAATTTACAACCATCAGAGTTAATGAAAATTGCAATTATAATTTGTTTTTCTAAATATTATCATAGGATGCAAGTATCAAATGTAAACAAATTAAAAAATATTTTAGTTCCCCTGGTAATTTTATTTATACCAATAGCTTTAGTAGTTTCCCAGCCAGATCTTGGTACAGCAATACTTATTGCATTAAGTGGATTAATTGTTTTATGGTTAGCAGGTGTAAATGCAAAATATTTTTTTTACTCTGGATTGTTGTTTATAATTTCTGCACCATTTGTTATTTCTTTTTTAAAACCCTATCAGAAAAGCAGAATTTTAAGTTTTTTTGATCCTGATAGAGATCCTTTAGGAGCTGGTTACCAAATAATTCAATCTAAAATTGCTGTTGGATCAGGTGGTTTAACTGGCAAGGGATTTCTTAAAGGTACCCAAGGATATTTGGAATTTTTACCTGAAAAACACACTGACTTTATATTTACGCTATATTCAGAAGAATTTGGTTTTGTTGGTTCATTATGCCTGCTTATTCTTTATGCAATAATTATTTATAGAATTATTAAAATAGGATCAATTTCAAGAAATTTTTTTGGAAAGTTTTTTTGTTACGGTTTTGGTTCCTCAATATTTGTTTATATAGTTGTAAACATGTCAATGGTTTTGGGGCTGCTGCCTATTGTAGGATCACCATTACCTATAATGTCATACGGAGGTTCTTCGATGTTGGCTACGATGATTGGTATAGGTATAGTTATGAGTACAAAAATATATAACCGTCAAATAATTTCTTAAATATCAATAGTTTTTTCTTATTTTAGTATAATTTGTCGCCCTAAATATTTATAAAAAATTATGTAAAATAACTTATGAAAAATAAATTAAAAATTGGAATATTAGGTGCAGGAATCCAAGGTGTTTGTAATGCACTATTTTTGCAAAAAAAAGGATATGAAATAACTTTGTTTGATAGAGGAGATCCTGGTAATTCTGCATCTTATGGTAACGCAGGTCACTTTTCTCCCTATGCCGCAATTCCAGTTAATAGACCAGATTTAATCTCGGATATTCCTGCCATGTTACTTAATTCTACTGGACCTCTAGCTTTGAAATGGAACTATGTTCCAAAAATGATTCCATGGTTTGTAAGATTTTTGAAGAATTGCACATCAATCAAGATGATGCATACAGCAAAATATATGCATCAAATTTTAGATTTATCACTATCAGCTTATGATGAATTATTCGATGAAATTAATTTAGATGGATTAGTTATTAGTAAAGGCATGCTTTATCTTTGGGATGATAAAAACCTAAAAAGTAGAGATTTTGAAAAAAAAATTAGAGACGAACTAGGCATCAAATATCAAAATGTAAATAAAAAAGAAATTCATGATTTGGAACCAAACCTAAAACCTTTTTATCATGAAGGAGTTTTTTATGAATACGCTAGACATGCAAGAAATCCAAAAAAAATCTTAATAAAATTATTTGAAAAATTTTTAAGCAAAGGTGGAAAATTTATAAAATTAGATATTAAGGATATTAATTTCGATGAGGAAAAGCCTGTACTTAGATCTGAAGCACAAAGATTTACATTCGATAAATTAGTAATTGCTTGTGGTGCATTTTCTAAAAAGCTAACCGATCAACTTCATGAAAATATTCCTTTGGATACTGAAAGAGGTTATCATATTCATTATAAAGGTTATGATAATTTACTATCAAGACCAATTGTTTATTTAAATAAAGCTATAGCTATAACTCCCATGGAACAAGGATTGAGAGTAGTAGGAACAGTTGAATTTGGGGGATTAAAAAACCCATTATCAAAATCAAGAATAAAAAATTTAATTATAAATGCAAAAAATATACTAGATAATCTCCCAGATCACGAAGATGAATGGCTTGGATTTAGACCTACGCTGCCAGATTATTTACCTGTAATAGGTCCATCAAAAAATTATAAAAATGTATATTATTCATTTGGCCATCATCATTTGGGCTGGACATTAGGAGCTATTTCAGGAAAAATAATTTCTAAAATGATATCTAATGAAAGTACTAATTTGAACTTAGAACCTTACAGCTCTCAACGGTTTAGTACCTGAACAAGCAAAGCAATCAATCTTATAGCAGCATTTAAAGACAAATTATTAATATCTTTCTTTGGCGCAAATTCTAAAACATTAGCACCAATAAATTTTTTGTTTTTTGAAATTTCCATTATTATTTCTACAATTTTAGAAACACCAGGACCTCCAGGCGATCTCGTTTCAACTGCTGGAAATTCTTTTGGATTTAATCCATCAAGATCTAAGGTTAAATAAATGTATGAGTTTTTTGGAATACTTTTAAGCATTTCTTTTGCAGACAAATTGGTCATTTTTTGATCAGTTATAATTTTGCTTCCCCATTTTTTTGCATCACTAAAATCTTTAGATTTTGAAGTTCCCATTCCTCGAAGTCCAATTTGAGTCATTCCTTTTACCCACTTCATTTCAGATGCTCTTCTCATTACATTAGATCTACCAAATTTTTCTCCATATAATTTATTTATCCAATCTAAATGAGCATCTATTTGTACTATATATAATTTTGATAATGGCTCTAGACCAGCTATAGCTGGAATCGCAACTGAATCATCTCCTCCAATAACTAAAAATTTATTTTTTTTTTTTACTATTTCTTTAATAGTTTTTGTTAACTTAGCTCTATCTTTTGAAGGTTTTCTAGATAAAGTAAAATTTCCAGTATCAACAATATTAGATAATTTTTTTAAAAAAATTGAATTTGTGTCAAAATCCCAGCTGCCTACTCTTTTTGATAGTTTTTGGCTTTCTTTTCGAAGTATTTTTGGTGCAGAAGAACAGTAATCTTTTTTATTTTTATAATGTGTTATTGTAGGAACAGATAATATAGCTAATTGTTTTGATTTAAGATTTTCAAATTTACCTAAATTACAATTAAAATATCCTTTTTTTTTCACTTAAAGTATCTGACTTAAAAATTCTTTTGTTCTTGGATCTTTAGCATCAGTGAAGAAAGTTTTTGGCGGGCCATGTTCTACGATTATTCCTCTATCAGTGAAATAAATATGATCAGCAATTTCTTTTGCAAAACCCATTTCGTGTGTAACCAAACAACATGTCATTCCATCTTGTGCTAAATCTTTTATTGTAACCAATACTTCCTTAACAGTCTCTGGATCTAGTGCAGCTGTAATTTCATCAAATAACATTATGTTTGGTTCCATAGCAAGCGAACGTGCAATCGCTATTCTTTGTTGTTGGCCACCTGATAATTCTCCAGGAAAACTATTTTCTTTTCCTTGGAGTCTTACTTTTTTTATTAAAGTATGTGCTCTTTCTTCCACCTCTTTTGGATCTTGTTTTAATACTTGGATTGGAGCCATCATAATATTTTCAATTGCAGTTTTATGTGGAAATAAATTATATTGTTGAAAAACCATTCCAACTTTTCTTCTTAATGCAAGTTTATCCAACTTTGGGTCGTTAACCTCTACACCTTCAACTTTAATTGAACCTGATTGAATTTCATTTAAAGCATTGACACATCTTATAAGTGTGGACTTCCCAGAACCTGAAGGACCAATAATACAAATTACCTCACCCTTCATAACATCGAAAGTAACACCTTTAAGAACTTCAAGTTCCCCAAAAGATTTATGAACATCTTTTATCGATAAAATTGGTTCTTTTTCAGTCCATGTATTCATAATAATTTCCAACTATAGTTTAACAGCATAACGTTTTTCAAGAGCAATCGTAAATTTTGCTATTGGGTAACAATAAGCAAAAAATATAAGTAGTGCAAAGCTATAGAAAGGTATTAATAGTTCTGGATTGTTATTTTCAGCCTCCATAGCCTGTCTTGAAAGAGTAATTATTTCTTCAACTCCCAAAAGAGATACAAGAGGTGTTGCCATCGAAAGAATTGCATACCAATTCATCCAAGGTGGTATCATTCTTTTATAACATTGGGGCAGAATAATTTGCCAAAAAGTTTTTTGTCTACTAAATGCCAAAGATTCCGCTGCTTCCCATTGCCCGAGCGGAACAGATTTTATAGCCCCTCTAACAATTTCTGAGATGTTTGCCATTATCGGCAAAGAAAAACCAAATACTGCCTTTGTCCAATCAGGTATTTTATAAATTTTATCATCAGTCTCAATTTCAAAAGGAAAAGTAAGCATGATTATAAAAAGTAAGACTAGCCAAGGAATATTTCTAAATAATTGAGTAACAGAACTGGCAAATATTCTTACAATTTTGTATTGAGAAACTTGAGCAAGTCCTAAAATCACTCCTAGTGCCGTACCTATCATCATAGCAAAAAAGCTAATTATAACATTAAGAACAAAACCACTTTTTACTAATAGCGGAACCCATTTCAAGAAAGCTTGAAAAGCCATTGTATATGTATAATTGCTAGCCATAGCATTTACTGGATAAAGTATTGTTAAAAATAGAAATGCTATACACCATTTGTATCCTGAATTTACTAGCCAGAAACTAAATCGTGTTGAATCTACAGTGTGATAAAGTTTTTTATTATAAGTATACAAAATTGAAAAATTATTTTTCATTTATACTCCATAACCAGGTATTTTTAATTTTCTTTCCAATGCACTTGACGACCAGGCTATTAATCCAACTATTAAAAAGAACACTATAAACATTAATAGCATAACGGCATTCATTGAAGTTGAATAATCATTATAAACAGAAATACATTGATACAATAATTCTGGAACCGCAATACCAAATGCTTGAGTAGTTGTTTTGACCAAGTTAATTAAATTATTATTCAATGAAGGAAGGCATATTCTAAAACATAAAGGAAGAATAATTTTTGTAAAAGATTGAAATCTATTATAACCGAGAGATTCCGCTGCTTCTCTAGTTGATACTGGCACTGCTTCAATTCCAGATCTAAATATTTCAACATTATACGATCCTGCAAAAAGTGATAAAGAAATTACTGCCCAACCAAAGTTCGAAATTATTGGAACTTCTAGCCATCCATCAGGTGAGTGAGTTGGAGTAAATTGACCTAAAGCAAAATAGAAAAATAATAACTGTACAAATGGAGGCGTATTTCTAAAAAATTGTATAAAGCCCTGAACTGTCAATCTCGCTAATTTACTTTTTGAACCCTGCATCCAAGCACCAACCAAGCCTACCACCACACTAAAGAATACTGTTAATATGGAAAGACCGATTGTGTAATAAATTCCTGTTATAATCCTACTTCTTTCAACTTCTTGATAAAAATAAACAAAATTCCACTTAGGATGAGTATCCGCAAGTTCAATAAAATATTGTTCAAATCCAGTCATTTATTTTATTTATATAAAAAATAACGACACCTTTAAATTTAAAGGTGTCGTTAGAAATATTAACTAGTTAACTTTATTTAGCTAACCAATCGTTATACTGTTTGTTTTTATCTTTAAGATATTGAGTAGCTTGTATGCCCCATTTTTTCTCTAATGCCATCAATGTACCATCTTGGTGCATCATGAAACTTAAGCCAGACATAAAGTTACCAAAAACACAGTTAACTTCTCCTAAAGGAACAGCTAAGCCCCAAGGGTTGTCGTCTTCACTGTTAAATGGCATTTCAAAATCATTAAAGTTTCCTGAAGATAAATCAGACATAATAGAAGAGTCGTCATATACCCAAGCAATACATTTTTTATCTCTCAAAGCTTGTTTTGCTTCAGCGTTACCTGTAAACGCAACAATTTCAGCACCATAACGTTCTGCAACAATTTTATTGTAGAAAGCACCCTGTTTACCACAAACTGGTTTACCACGTAAATCTTCCCATTTTTTTAATCCCAATGCTTTAGGTGACATTACGTTTGTTCCAGATGTGTAGTAGTTAGGCTGAATTATTCCAACAATTTTACGTCTATCTAATCTATCAGACATAGTTGCAATCATAAGGTCAATCTTACCTTGTTCTAAAAATTGCATACGGTTAGATGATTGAACAGCAACGAGCTCAAGTTTAACTCCCATTTTGTCAGCAACCATTTGAGCCATGTCAGCTTCCATTCCAACAATTTTTCCACTAGAGTCTTTAAAACCCCAAGGCTTATAGTCAGCTTTTGATCCAACTACTAATTTTCCTCTTTTCATTACTTTGTTCCAAGTATCATTGGTACATTGTGCTGAATAAGCAGGCAAAATCGATGAAACGTAAGTGAAAACCACTAATACAAATGTATTAATTATTTTTTTCATATTTATCCCTCTCTCTTTATTTTTATTTATAATTGCTCTAAGGTGATCATATAAATTAATTACTGGCAATCCTTTTTATAAAAAAAAAGTAAAAAATATGATTGGAATACTTGGAGGAATGGGAACACACGCAGGAATTGATTTTTGTAATAAATTAGCTCAACTAAACAAAGGTAAGACAGATCAGCAAAATCCACAATTTATTTTGTATAATAAATCAGATGTTCCTGCGAGAACAAAAAATTTAAAAAAATATAATAAAGTTTTAGCAAGTTTGTATAGGGGATGTGTTCTATTAAAGAAAAATAATTGTAAATTTATTTCTATTCCATGCAACACCGCACATTATTGGTACGATGATCTACAAAACAAAATTAAGATACCAATAATTAATATGCCAGAAGAAGTTTTTAAGTACTGCAAAAGAAGATATAAAAAGAATTCAAAGATAGGAATTCTTGGCACCGAAGGAACTTTAAAAACTGGAATTTATAGTAAATTTTTTAATAAAAGTTTTGAATTAATAGAACCAAATAAGTTTTTTCAAAGAAAATATGTAAATACAACAATTAAATTAGTTAAAGAAGGAAATATTCAAAAAGCAGAAAAGACTATAAAACCAGCAATAAGACATTTAATTAAAAAAGGTAGTAAAAGTATTATCCTCGGGTGTACAGAGCTACCTTTAGCATTGCAAAAAAATAAACTTCCTAAAAATTTTATAGATGCCAATCTAATTTTAGCAATTGCTTCTATGAAAAAATATAAAAGTTTTTAAATAAAATTTAATGAGTGATAAGCAACTTCCTCGTCATGCTTCGGTTGTAGTAATAGGAGGAGGTGTTATGGGCTGTTCTACAATTTACCATTTAGCAAAAAATGGAGTTAATGATGCTATCTTACTTGAAAGAAATAAACTTACATCAGGAACGACTTGGCATTCTGCAGCTCAAGTAAGAGCTTTACGTTCAACAAAAAATTTGACTGATCTAATTAGCTATTCAATAAATTTATACAGTCAACTAGAAAAAGAAACAGGTCAAAATACTGGATGGATTTGTAAAGGATCTTTATCAATTGCAACTAACGAAGACAGATTAATTCATATAAAAAGACAGGAAGCCCTAGCTCATTTGTTTGGACTTCGGGCTAAATCTATATCTAAAGAAGAAGCAAAAGAACGTTGGCCACTTATGAACGATGAAGATGTTTTAGGTGCAGTTTGGTCACCTGACGACGGGCGAGTTAGCCCATCAGACTTATGTGCAGCTCTTATAAAAGGTGCAAAATCAAAAGGTTCAAAAATATTTGAAAACATAGGTGTAAAAAAAATACTAACAAAAGGAAAAAAAATTGTAGGAGTTGAGACAACATTGGGTAATATTTCTTGTGATGCGATAGCATTATGTGCTGGTTTATGGAGTAGAGAGATAGGCTTACAAGTAGGAACAAAAATACCTTTATGGCCCTGTGAACATTTTTACCTTTTAACAAAACCTATTGAAGGAATTTCAGGAAACCTTCCTACTCTTTCTGATCATGATGGTCATCTTTATATTCGTGACGATAGCGGGGGAATCTTAGTTGGAAGTTTTGAACCATTAGGCAAAGCAATAGATCCAGATCGTTTAGGCTCAGATTTCAGTTTTCAACTTCTACCTGAAGATTGGGATCATTTTGAACCAATGATGATAAATGCAATGCATCGTCTTCCTGCATTAAAAAATGCAGAAGTTAAAATGCTGCTTAATGGACCAGAAAGTTTTACCGTTGATGGCTCTTTTTTACTTGGAGAAACAGCAGAAACAAAAGGATTATTTTTAGGATGTGGAATGAATTCAATTGGAGTAGCCACTGCAGGTGGCGCAGGAATGGCTTTAGCTCACTGCATACAAAACGGTTCAACTCCAAAAAATTTAAATGAAGCGGATCCCAAACGGTTTGCTGATTGCTTTAATTCAGTAGAGTCATTAGCTTCCAGAGTTCCTGAAGTACTCGGAAAACATTATGAAATAAGTTTTCCTGGCAGACAATGGAAAACAGCTCGTAAAATCAGGAAGCTGCCTTTGCAAAAAAAATGGGATGAACTCAAAGCATATTGTGGACAATTCTATGGATGGGAAAGACCATTATTTTTTAATAACACAAAAAATCCAAAATTAACTTTTGATAAACCTACTTGGCATGATCAGGTTGGTAAAGAAGTTGAACAGGCGAACAAAGAAGCAGCAATTTTTGACCAATCAACTTTTGGAAAAATTGAGGTTGAAGGAAAAGATGCTTGCAAGTTTTTAAATAAAATTTGTGCAAATCAAATGGATCGAAAACCAGGCAAAGCAGTTTATACTTCAATGCTAAATAAACTTGGATGTATTGAAAGCGATCTAACCGCTACTAGATTATCAGAAAATAAATATAGATTATATGTAGGAACAACGTCAGTAAAAAAAGACATTTCATGGTTAAATAGACATTTAAATGGTGAGAATTTAAAAATTATAGATAGGACAGAAGACTTTGCAGTTATTGCATTAATGGGACCCAATGCAATAAAAATAGCTAACAAAGTTGGAGCCAAGGAATTAAATCAACTTAAATATTTTAATTTTACTAAAACATCTATAGCTGGCAAAGAAGTTGAGGCGACAAGATTAAGTTACGTTGGTGAACCAGGTTGGGAAATTACATGTAATAAAGAACACTCCCAAGAAATTTGTGACGAACTTTTAAAAGCAGGAGCAAAACCTTCGGGTTTATTTGCTCAAACTTCCATGAGGATAGAAAAAAAGTTTTTAGCGTATGGGCACGAGCTAGACTCAGATATAAATCCAATAGAAGCTGGTTTAGATTTTGCTTTAGCTTGGAATACAGATTTTATAGGAAAAAAGGCATTAGAAAATTTAAAAAATAATAAAAAAAATAATCGAATAATACTAATTAAAATATTAGATATAAATGCAGTACCCCTAGGCAACGAACCAGTATATTTTAATGAAAAAATAGTAGGTAAAACTACCTCAGCATCTTTTGGTTATCGAATTGGAGCACCTTTGGCTATTGCAGATATTAACGATGAAAAAGTTTGTAATAACGGCGCAAGAGTTAGAATTGATATTGGACGAAAGTTTTTTGATGGCATAGTATCAACCGAGTGTTTATTTGATCCTTTAGGAAAACGTATGAAAATAATATAAAATGATAAAACAAAACTCTCAAACTTCCACAGCATATTTGTTGCTAATACTAACTACTATTTTTTGGTCTGGAAATTTTATTGTAGGAAAGGCAGCAAGCATGTACGACATACCACCTTTTTCACTTAATTTTTTTAGATGGTTTTTTGCAGGACTGATTTTAATGCCATTTACCTACAAAGAGATATTAAAAAAAAGAAATTATATTTTAAAAAATATTGGTTTTTTTGTTATTTTAGGAGTTACAAGTATAACAATATTTAATTCTATTGTTTATTATTCTCTTTACTACACCCAGGTTATCAATGGAGTATTAATGATCTCCACCATACCAGTATGGATTATATTTATTTCTTCATTATTAAATATTGAAAAAACAAATATATTTCAAATTATAGGTGTAATTTTATCTTTAACTGGAGTTATATTTATTATTACAAAAGCTGATTTTGATTTAATTCAAAATTTAGATTTTAATAAAGGAGATTTAACAATGGTAGTTGCTATGTTTTCATGGGCAATTTATTCTGCTCTTTTAAAAAAAAAAAAATATGAAATTACCCAAATTACTTTGCTGCAAGTAGTGATAATGACAGGATTAATTTTTTTAATACCAATTTACTTTGTTGAAATGAATTACGGAAATTTAATTAAATTAGAAAAACCCTTCATATTAACTTTAACTTATGTAGTAATATTTCCAGGACTGGCAGCTTTCTTTTTTTGGATTAAAGGAATTTCAATAATTGGAGCAAACAGAGCTGGAGTTTTTTTACATTTGATGCCTATTTTTGGAGCAATCATGGCAATGGTAATTTTTAAAGAAAAATTTATGTTTTATCATTTTCTAGGAGCAATGTTTATAATTGCTGGAATTACACTTTCAAATAAAAGAAAAATAAAAACTTAATTTAATTATGAAAAAAAAAAATAAAAATCTAAATGATAAACAAAACTGGGTTTTATTTAATGAAGGAACCGAACAACCATGGTCAAGCGAATTAAACAACGAAAAAAGACAAGGCAGTTATTATTGTGCAAATTGTGAAACAAAACTTTTTGATTCTAACACAAAATATGAAAGTAGTTCTGGATGGCCATCTTTTTTTCAATCTTTGCCAGATGTTTTTGAAACAAAGACAGACTATCATTTAGGATATGCCAGAACAGAATATCATTGTAAAAAATGTGGCGGTCATCACGGTCATATTTTTGATGATGGTCCAAAACCTACTGGAAAAAGGTATTGTAATAATGGTGTATGCTTAATTTTCAAGGAATATTCACAATAAATCAATTGAATAAAATTATTTAACAGAACTTAGTAATTTATTTTGTTTTTCCAATTCTCTTAGTTCTTGATAACCACCAATATGAGTTTCATCAAAAAAAATTTGCGGAATCGTACGTCTTCCATTTGATTTTTTGATCATTTCATCTTTTAGACCAGCTTTCAAAGAGATATCTATTTCTTTATAATTTAAATTATTTCTAGCCAGCAATCTTTTCGCGGCCTCACAGAAGTTACACATTGGTCCAGAATACATTGTTATACTCTTCATAAGTTATATATAATCATTTTTATTTATTTTTCTTCTTATTTCTTTTCTTGAAATTTCGAATTTTTTTTGATGTTTTATACTCTGGTTTTTTACTCTTTTTCTCCACAATTTAAATGAAGAAGGTTTTAACGACTTACGCATAATTTTAATAACTTCAGATTCTGATTTTCCAGTTTTTTTTTTAATTTCTTCAAATGTAATTCTATCCGCCCAAGCAGCCCACAAGACCCAGTTTGGACTACTCAAATTTGGCTCAGGATTTTTGACTTTTGTTTGAGGTCTATGATTTTTTTTCATGTAATTTTAATAAATATTAAAAAAATGCTTAATGCAATTTTATTAGGCTGTGATATATTTTCTTTTAGATAGTCCTATCTAGCCATCTTTAGCTCCCGGTTTTTTAGGACTATCCGTAACAATTCATAAAATCTTCAACTTGATAATCAATAATAATTATGAGTTAAATTAAGTTTAGGAAAATATATGACAAGATTTATATCAATTTTAGTTTTATTCGCATTATATCACACTCCAATTTATGCCGACAAGCTTCTAAAAAATGGTTTTTTAAACACCAAAATGGACTATGCAAAAGAACAAAACATTAATGATCCAAAAAATAAAATAATATTAATTTACAACCATGGACAAGATAAACACGACGCACGATCTAAAAATTGTGTTTGGAAAAATGGTATAAGAAATTTTTCATCTATAGTTGGAGAAAAAGTAAATGGAAAAGAAATAATGGTTTATCTTTTATGTACAGGTCATTTAGCAGGAGATGATTATAAAAATTTGTGGAAAAAAAAA
>MDSY01020990.1_pt1 | contig 16268 bp, 13 predicted proteins | sample 811131 | NCBI WGS metagenome assembly MDSY01 (sample SAMN05326643, study PRJNA326480) | marine metagenome | isolation source: seawater | place: Atlantic Ocean: South West | collected 2010
CCGCAGCAACTTATATAGAACAAGCTATTTTAGTTGAAAAGTCAGCGCTAAAAGAAAAGACTTGGAGATATAGAGGTCAGATTTATCTAAACATTGCTGGAGATACAACTGTATCTGCTGAATATCCTGACGCACTAATTCTTGCTAGGGATAGTTACTTGAAAGCTAAAGAATTAGACAAAAAAGGTCGCTACGAAGAAGAAATTAAAAAGGGTCTAGGAAGTGTACAAGTACAAGCAAATAATAATGGTATAAATTTTTACAATCTCGGAGCTTTTGATGTAGCTGGAGAAAGTTTTGATCTTGCAGCTGATGTTGCAAGGAATTTTGATATGGTTGATACAATGGCAGTTTATAATGCTGCTTTATGCTATGAAAAAGCAAGCATGAATGACCTTGCAATAGCTAGATATCATGAATGTGCTACAATTAAATATCAAGTACCAAATGTATTCTTGTTTATTAGCACTTTATATAGAAATGCAGGTGATAATGAAAGAGCACTTGAAACACTTCAAAATGCACGTGAATCTTACCCAAGAGAACAAAGTTTAATAATTGAAGAACTTAATATTTACCTGACTAGCGGAGAATTTGAAAAAGCGAAGACAAATCTTCAGTTAGCAGCTGAACAGGACCCAACAAATGAAATACTTTGGTTTTCTCTTGGATCAGTATTTGACAACCTTGGAAACTCTGAGGAGGCAATTTCAGCCTATTTAAAGGCAATAGAGGTAAAGGCAGATTATTTTGATGCCAATTACAACCTCGGCGCATTATACTTTAACCAAGCTGTTCAAGATATTAATACAGCTAATGATATGTGGAAGCCACGTATGACGAGTAGAGAAGCTGCAGCTCAAAAGAAATTAGAGAATGAGGCTAAGGAATTATTCATAACAGCTAAACCTTATTTGGAAAAAGCTTTTGAAGTAAATCCTGAGGACATTCAAACAATTAGATCGCTTAAGGACATTTATGCTCGTACAGAAGAGTATGATAAGCTAAAGAAAATGAGTGACTTGCTAGAGCAATCTCAAGAGTAAGCAATACTTTATATTTCCTTTTAAATGACATCGTGTGAAGTAGGGGTTAATTGTACTTATTCCTATTTGACATAATATATATTATCATTCAAAAGAGGTTGTAGATTTATAAGAGTATTTGAATCTGATAATGTATTTTTGTCGCGCAATTCAGGAGGTGTGACAGAGTGGTCGAATGTACCGGTCTTGAAAACCGGCGTGCCGAAAGGTACCGGGGGTTCGAATCCCTCCGCCTCCGCAAAACAAAAACCCATCAGTGAAACTGTTGGGTTTTTTAATGCAATAAATTCCCAAGCTGAGGAATTGAAATTGAATTAAAAAAGACACTGATGTATCGTCAGATACATTAGTGGGTTTTAGTTTTTAGCAGCCAAATTGAGGGATTACGGAGTAATCCTTTAGGGTAACGAAATATTCCCAAGCTTAACTTTAGTTAATCTCAATTCCTATTAGATATTTCAAACTAAATTTACATTCATGAATTTTAAGCCCTTAATTTTTTGGATTTGCTTAGTTATTTCAACAAATGCTTTATTGGCACAAATTGAGATTGAATGCTTAAAATTTAGAACTAACACTGGTGAATCATTTGTTGACATTGTAATCGACATTCCTGGTGTAAACTGTAATTACATAAAAAGTGATGAGTCATGGCAATCATCCACTCTAATTACAGTAATTGCTGAAAAAGCAGGTGAAGTGAGTCAGTTTAAAAAAACGGAATTATTAAGTCCCGAAATAGTTGATTCAGCCGAAGCACACTCGATAAATCAATTACATCTTGAAAGGCTTGCTCTTGGTGTTGGACGGTATAAGATTTCAATAAAAGTTGATGCTAAAAAAGCGCATGAATTCGTGCAAAATGTAGAAATATCAGTTCCTGGATCGCCTGAGATTTCGAGTGTTTTACTTGTTGAAGCATATGCACCTGCTACTGAATCTGACAGCAGTAAATTTTTTAGGTCTGGATTCGAAATGATTCCGATTGCAGGAAATGAAATATCTCCTACAGCTGAAAAGCTGAGGATTTATGCTGAACTGTACGATATTAATGATGTTGTTGGCAATGACTCGTTGTTTCTTGTGGTGTTTGGCCTTACAAATTCAAACGGAATTTTAGATCCTCAAAACACTAGGTATAAGCGATTTAACGCAAAACAAGTGACTCCAATTTTTGAAACTTTACCAGTATCTCCCACTACTCCACCACTATCAGGTGGGCAAATTGTAATTCAAGTAAAGACAAGAGATGGGCATTTAATATGTGAGACAAGTACTCCAATTGAAAGGAAAAGTTTTAAATCATCAATTACTCATGATTATGTAAGTTTTGGTGATGAATTTGATAATGTCCAAAAATTATATAGACATTTAGAAGATCATTTACCTCTTGCTTCGCCTTCTCAACAGCATACTATAGGAAAAACACTAAAAGGACAACAGGACCTTAATGTACTTAGGGGATTTTTAGAGCAATTTTGGATTAAGAAAAGCCCTGAAAATCCTGAAAAAGCATGGAGGGCTTATTGCGAGGAAATTACTGTAGTTGACAGTGTTTTTGGTGGATGTCGAGGAGGTCATGGTGCGGATACTGATATGGGATATGTTTATCTTAAATATGGAAGACCAAACACTATTGTCAAAAGGCATCACGATACAGACTATTATCCATATGAGATTTGGCATTATCACCACACTAACGGTTTTACAAATAGAAGATTTTTATTTTTTGCTCCACACGTAGTTTTAGAATGCATGGAGATTTTGCAATCTGATATGCCAGGCGAAATACAGAATCAGGATTGGCTTCAATTGTTGAAATCAAGAGAAAACCGAGTGAAGGTAATTGATTCGCAGTTAAATAGGCTAAACCCTCGAGACACCTACTCTAGAGAAGAACCTGAAGATTTATACTTCAATCCTAGATGAGAACAGTTGTAGCAATTCTTAATTGGAATGGATTGGACCACGTTCAAACCTATCTACCATCAGTAGTAGAACATTCTAGTGCTGATAATGTCGAAATTCTAGTTATCGATAATGGATCTACAGATAAAAGTTGTGATTGGATAAAGGCAAACTATCCAAATGTTAAGCTTGTCAAGCTTGAAAGAAATTTTGGTTTTGCAGGTGGTTACAATAGAGGGTTAAAGGGGATTGATGCAGATAGATTTGTCCTATTAAATTCAGATGTCAAAGTAAGCTCTGGATGGATTGACAGTGTAAATTCTACAATGAATGAATTGGGTTTATCAGCTTGTTCTCCACGTATTTTAGACGACTCCTCTCCTAAGTTATTTGAGTATGCTGGCGCTGCAGGCGGTTTTATTGATAAGGATGGATTTATGTTTTGCGCAGGGAGAATTTTTGACTCATTCGAAAATGAAGATGGAAACTATGTACAGGATAAAGAAGTGTTTTGGGCTTCTGGAGCAGCATTATTTATTGATGCAAAGTCTTGGAATGAAGTTGGAGGTTTAGACGAAGATTTCTTCGCTCATATGGAAGAAATTGACTTGTGTTGGAGGCTTAAAAACAGAGGCCAAAAAATTGGTGTTTGTGGCTCAGCTAATGTCTTTCATCTTGGAGGAGGAACTCTTTCTAAGTCAAGCTCAACTAAAGTATTCTTAAATTTTAGAAACAACTTACTGTTGTTGTTAAAGAACGAAGATGGCTTTTGGCCCTTTTTCATCTTTAGAAGATTAATACTTGATGGGATTGCAGGATTTAGATTCCTAGTTAGAGCAGAGTTCTCCTTCTTATTTGCCGTTGTTAAAGCACATTTAACCTTTTACACTATGATTTATAGTTGTTTGAAAAATCGTAGGGTTGAGAATAAGGCCAAACAATCATCTAATCCCAACAGAACTGGCAGATACACTCAAAGTATAATAATAGACTATTTTTTCAGAGGAATTAATAAGTTTTCGAGCCTTGACGAATCAAAATTCGTCTAGTATCAACTAAAGAAATACAATTACAAATTCTTAGATTTTAATATTGACTTATACCTCAGTTTTGAGGTGTGCATTCATATTCTCCTCTCCTGCCATATGGTGTTTTAGCTATGTTTTACCAAAACATTTTTCTAGAATTCTATCTACTTCTTCACTTCTCACCTTCTTTCTGCTAGTATTGGCTAGGCTTAGTTAAATTCGCTTTATGGATAGAATTCATCTAGTCGAATGTCCTAGAGATGCAATTCAGGGATGGCCACATGAGATCAGTCTTGAAGACAAATTAGGTTATTACAAAACCCTTTATAGAGTTGGTTTCGATACTCTAGATATGGGTTCATTTGTATCACATAAAACAATCCCATCGATGGCAAACACTTCTGAAGTAATCGAACTTCTTGAAAGTGAAGATGTTATTCCTAATCCAAACACAAGAACACTTGTAATTGTTGCAAATAAAAGAGGTGCAGAAGATGCTAGTAAATATGAGGTAATTGATGATTTGGGCTTCCCTCTTTCTCTTTCAGAAACATTTCAGCAGAGAAACACAAAGTCAAGTATTGATGACGGATTTAAGAGGCTTGAAGAAATTCAAAATATTTGTATCTCAAACGATAAAAGGCTAGTAGTATATCTAAGTATGGGATTTGGCAATCCTTATGGTGATGATTGGCATCCAGATATGTTAACTGAGTTTTCACAGAAACTTCAAAACAATCTTGGAGTTAAGGTAATAGCATTAAGTGATACAGTAGGATCTGCAAGAGAATCTGACATTAAAAATGCTTTTGAGTCAGTTCTTAATGAAATAGATGGAGTAGAGTTTGGAGCTCATTTACATTTGAAAATTACTGATGACCTTTCTAAAGTTCAGGCAGCAATTGATGGTGGATGTAGAAGGTTTGACGGCGCAATTAGAGGAATTGGGGGATGCCCAATGGCTCAGGACAGTTTAATAGGTAACGCTCCAACAGAACGACTAATAGAATTATTTGAAAAAAAGGGTCTTTGGAATCCTAAAGACAAAAGTGCTTGGTCGCTAGCACAATCTCATTCCATTGAGATTTTTGGAAGAGATTAAATCAATGTAAAACAGGCTATTCCCAAGCCTATAATTACAGCACAAAGCTTTTTGAAATTGAATCTATGCCCCTCTCCTGTTTCGAATAAAACGGTCGTTGCTACATGTAGTAAAATTCCAATAACCAAACCGTGAACAGCTGCCATAAATGTGCTAGTACCACCTGGAATTTCAATAGATGAATGAATTATGTAATCATAAGCATACATTCCCAAAAGTGGCATTAAACCAAATAAAATCAACATTCCCCACCTCATAATAGTCTTTGTTCCAGTTGACTTCATAAGCCCCATAAGTACTAATGCAACAGGAAGTTTATGAAGGGCTAAACCGATGAAAAGTGGTGAATTAATTGCCATATTTGGGTCAATATGCACAGGATTATGGAGTTGGCCCATAGTATGTACATGATTCTCCATTCCAGCGACCTCGGCTAAAGGCATTGATTCTAATAATGCGTGAACACAAAGACTGATAATTGCTGCCCAAGGAAGAACTTTTGGGTGATCGTGATCTGTACAGTGGCCGTCGAGGTGTACATGTCCGTGTTCTAGCCCCATTGAAATGTACTCGAGAAGGATTTGGACTAAAAAACCAATTAGAATAAACACCCCTGCTATAGTAATTGAATCACTAAAAGAATATGCCTCAGGAACTAAATGCAGGAATAAAAGGCCCATGATATATGATCCTCCAAAGGCAAGAATAATATTGAGATTCTTTATTGCCTTATCACCTAGGATTTCTAGGGTAACACCACCAATTAAAGCAACAAAAAGTAATGCAATTCCAGTTAAAAACATTATTTCTTTTCAGCTATTAGAATCATTCTTGGTGAATCTTCATGAAAACTATTGAGATTGTAATCACCAAAAATTAATTTCACATGCAAACCTACGGAAGATAGTAGTTGAATAAGGTCTTCCGAAGACCAAGCTTTAACAAGTTCAGTGTGAGTTTGGGTTTGATTGTCAGAAAGGTTATAGCTAATAGTCTTTTTGAAAAACCCATCTTTAAGTTCTCTGTTTATCGTGAATTGAATGTCTTCTTTGGTTTGGATTTCGAAAGGAACTAAACGTTTTAATGAATATGATGTATTGATATAGTCCAAAACTAACAATCCATCTTCCCCAAGTGCATGTGAGAATCCCTTTACAACGTTTTTGTGGTCAATTTCTTCAGGAAAATAGCCAAAACTGGTAAACAAGTTGGTAACTATCCTGAATCGTCCCTCCCATTTTTTGATCTTATAAATTTCTCTTAAATCGTGAATTTCGAAACTGAAATTATCAAGTTTCATTTCTTCAGCTTTTTCTATGGCTAGCTTGATGCTATTTGGGCTGAGATCAAAGCCAGTAGATTCAAAGCCATTTTGTGACCAACTATGCACATGACGACCAGCTCCACAACCTGCATCGAGAACTTTACAAGGCGTGAAATTGAATTTGTCGATTAACTTTTTTACAAAATATTCTGCTTCTTTTGCATCTCTATGCCCATAAAGAGTATGATACTCTTTTGTATCAAACCAAACTGCAAACCAATCTTCAGTTTCTTTCATAGCAACCTCTATCAGGAGAAAAAGTAGATCTAGGAGCTCCGTCTAAGTCTGTACTAACTTCGGAAATTGAAAATGGAGGATTGGAACTTATCCCCTCTGAAAGTGGGCTATTAGACTTAAGATGAAAATCTCTAATAGTAACATTTACAAACTCAGGATATGTGTCTTTAGTGCAGTTGTCGGACAAAATACTTAATGGGAAATCTTCATCTTGAACATCTACTGCGCAAGCCGAAAACAATGGTGTTGAGTAATCACTTGGGTTCAACAAATTTGCATTTAGCTCATCGTGATCCTCTAATTCAGCATTGTTTCCCCAAATAATGCAGTTTTGAAATTCTGTTGTTGAAGTAAATGGTCTGTATTGAACGTTACCTCCTGCACTTTCATACCAATCATTGATGTAAACTGAAGGCCCTTGCCTTACACCAATTGATGACCAATAATTTGCAAAAGTGCTCAAATGCATGATTATTTCTCCACCAAGAGTAAATGCTCCACATGCCTCGCCACAATCAGTAAATAAATTGTTTAACCCTCTTATATGACCTCCCTGGGAAACAATTCCAATGGTAGACATGTTTGTGATTTCTGTATTTATGATGTTTAGTGCATAATCAGCACCAACTGCCACACTATCAACCCAAATCCCTGCTGTACCGTTTTTGAATATTGCATGATTTACATTGCAATTCATTGCTCTATCAAACCAGATTCCTCCTCTATTTGCAGTAAAATAAACATACTCACCCTCATGCTCAAATTCTAAAGGAAACTCTAACCCCCATTGACCCGCATCATCAGGATAGTCCATTCTATCTCCTTGAAAAACGACCTTATTATTCAATGTTCCTTCGATATTCAATGTACCTCCTTGAACCCAAATCCCACTTCCATTATGTACATAAACTTCAGCCCCCTCTTCAATTGTAAGTGAATTCCCTGGCATAACTCGTAATTGTCCATATACAACATGAGGTAGGTCATTAGACCAATACTCGTTTGGACTTAAAATATTATCAAGATTTTCATTGTAATTGAACCAATTTCCTTCTTGATAATGGAAGTATGCATTTCTTCCATATGCCAAAAGCTTAACTCTTTGATCAACAGAATTGTCGTGAGATAAAAATTTGATATTATCCTCAATTAAGAATGGAGATATATCTGTAGTGGGATCAACTGTTACTTCAACAAAAATAAAAATGCTATCGCCTGGCAATATCGTAACATCCTCAATTGTAGTTAGTTCATTAGAGTCTAGAACTAATGCTTGCCCATCAATATTTATACGAAACTGACTACTTGCACCTTCTTCAAGTGAAATTTCATCAATGAGTAATGCTTCGGAATGAGGATTAATGACAGTGAAATATTTCATTACAGATCCTATAGTCGTAAATACAGAATCAAAGTGAACTGTGTCCTTTGAGAAGTCAAGTATTTCAGATGAATCAGACGTGTATGTAATTTTTGTGCAACTGTTCAGCATAAGCACAAACCCCAAAGCAAAACAGGATATAAATGCTAGATACCTCATGCTAACTCTCATTATGCAAATATGACCATCTTTGTCCCATGAAACAGTATCATACAAAATTCCTTTCTCATCTTTCTAGTGTTGATCCTATTTTGCATAAGGTAGTAATGTCAAACGGTGAGATTTTATTGCATGATACAGATACTCCTTTTAGACATTTAGTTAGAATTATTGCAGGTCAGCAATTAAGTGTAAAAGCTGCAGCAACTATATATGGGAGGCTGGAACATTTGGTTGGAAAAGGATATGAACCAAATCACATTCTTGATTTAGATGATAATGAACTTAGAGGAATAGGTCTAAGTAGGTCTAAAACAACCTATGTCAAAGCGGTTGCAAATGCAGCGGCTGAGAATTGTGAGAATTTTTCAAAGCTTTATGACCAAACCGATGATGAGGCTTTAAAATCACTCACAAACATTAAGGGAATTGGTATTTGGAGTGCCCAAATGTTTTTGATGTTTCAACTTCAAAGACCAGATGTGTTTGCGCCTGGCGATCTTGGGATTAAGAAGGCCATTTCAGTTCTTTATGGTATTTCGATGGAAAGTCCTGAGAAAGTTTGGACTAAACATTCTGAAATCTGGAGCCCTTATAGGACTCTGGCATGCCTCCATTTGTGGAAGCATTTAGACAATGATTGATACATTTTAGGACAAAAATAGCCGATTCAACGAATCGGCTATTCAATACACTTAAAGGCAAAAACTCTGCTTTTTACCCCAAATATCCTTTCAGGATTCGGCTTCTGCTTGTGTGCTTAAGACGACGAATCGCTTTCTCTTTAATCTGTCTAACTCTTTCACGAGTAAGGTCAAACCTTTCACCAATTTCCTCTAGTGTCATTGGATGTTCGCCATTTAAGCCAAAGTAAAGACGAATAACATCAGCTTCACGTGGCGTTAAAGTCTTTAGAGATCTTTCAATTTCCCTCCTCAAACTTTCAGTCATCAACTCATCGTCTGGCGCTGGGCTATCTCCTGTACGTAAAACGTCGTACATCGTAGAAGAGCTTTCATCACCTTGCTTTAGAGGAGCGTCCATACTAACATGGCGCCCAGCGTTCTTCAAGCTTTGCTTCACTTCGTCGATAGTCATGTCGAGTGACTCAGCAAGCTCAACGGCTGTAGGAGTTCGCTCGAATTCCTGCTCAAGCTTAGCAAATGCTTTATTTATTTTGTTAATCGAGCCAATTTTGTTCAGAGGCAAACGAACAATACGGCTCTGCTCAGCAAGAGCTTGAAGAATACTTTGGCGAATCCACCAAACTGCATAAGATATAAACTTGAATCCACGAGTTTCGTCAAATCTCTGAGCTGCTTTGATAAGACCAAGATTTCCTTCATTAATTAAATCCGGAAGGCTTAACCCTTGGTTTTGGTATTGCTTAGATACAGAAACTACGAAACGTAGATTAGCCTTTGTAAGCTTCTCAAGAGCAGCTTTATCTCCTGCCTTGATTTTACGTGCTAATTCTACTTCTTCTTCTGCAGTAATTAGGTCAACACGTCCAATCTCTTGTAAATACTTATCAAGAGAAGCGGTCTCCCTGTTAGTTACCTGTTTTGTTATTTTAAGCTGCCTCATGCTTATTTAATTATCAGTATCGTGTTTTACAACGAAGAGTTATATGGATTAGTCTTGTGGTTTTGAATTGGTTTCCTCTCTCTTTTCTCTTCTATCATTACGTCTTCCACGTCTATCTCTCCTATCTCCTCTATCTCCACGCCTAGGTCTCTCAGCAGGTTCAACATAACCTTCTGGCTTTTCAAGCAAAACCTTTCGGCTGAGTTTAATCTTACCAGTCTTAGCATCTCTACCTACAACTTTGAACTTTACGCTTTCACCTTCTTTTAATACATCCTCAACATTTTCAATTCTTCTCCACTCAAGCTCGCTTACGTGTAAAAGACCATCAATTCCAGGAAGAACCTCAACGAATGCACCATAAGGCATTATCGTCTTAACCTTTCCTTCATACTCCTCTCCTATTTCTACGGTAGGCGGGAATGCAATTGCTTTAACTCTCTTTACTGCTTCTTCGATAGCTTCTTTATCTGATGCTGCAACTTCAACTCTTCCTTCTCCATCAACGTCTTCAATTGAAATATTAGTATTTGTTTCAGCTTGAAGCTCTTGAATGATTTTACCTCCAGGGCCAATAATTGCACCAATAGTATCACCAGGCACACTAAATGAAACAATTCTTGGAGCATGTGGCTTAAAGTCATCTCTTGGCTCAGCAATAACCTTTAACATCTCCTTTCTAATATGATGACGACCCTCACATGCTTGTTCGAGAGCTTCTCTCAAAACGTCCATGCTTATTCCTTGGATCTTCATGTCCATCTGGCATGCAGTAATCCCATTTTCTGTACCAGTAACTTTAAAATCCATATCACCTAAGTGATCTTCATCTCCAAGTATATCAGAAAGAATAGCGTATTTACCACTTTCCTTATCGGTTATTAACCCCATTGCTATACCTGAAACAGGTGTCTTAATCTGAATGCCTCCATCCATTAAAGCTAAAGTTCCCGCACATACAGTTGCCATTGAAGACGAGCCATTTGATTCTAAAATTTCAGAAACTAATCTAATTGTATAAGGACACTCCTCTACAGGTGGAAGAACCTCTTTAAGAGCTCTTAATGCAAGATTTCCGTGCCCTACTTCTCTTCTACTTGTGCCTCTTAATGGTCTTTCTTCACCAGTTGAAAATGGTGGAAAATTGTAGTGAAGCAGGAACTTTTCCGTTTTCTTTTCTAGCGCACCATCAATTAACTGTTCGTCTTGCTTTGTACCAAGAGTAAGTGTTGTTAATGATTGAGTTTCACCTCTAGAAAATATTGCTGATCCATGACATCCAGGCAAGTAATCAACCTCTCCCCAAATATCTCTAATGTCTGTAGTAGATCTCCCATCAAGACGTACGCCATCATTTAGAACTAGGTCTCGAATAGCTTTCTTTTGTACATCGTGAAGGTATGCCTTCAACATAAATTCTTTTTCAGTTCTTTCTTCTTCTGAAAGAGACTCTACAAACTCATTTGTAATTGCTTTAAATGACTCTTTACGTTCTGATTTAGATGCTCCTTTTTGAGCAGCTTCAAACATTTTTGAATAAAGCGAATCGTTTACTCTAGAACGAAGATCCTCACAATGGTTTTCATGACAGTATTCACGTTCAACACCGTGTGTTCCAACCTTCTTTGCCAATTCAATTTGTGCCTCACATTGTTCCTTAATAGCCTTTCCTGCTTCAATTATTGCATCAACCATTTCAGCTTCACTCACCTCTGACATTTCTCCTTCAACCATTACAATACTATCGATTGTTCCGGCTACCATTAAATCAATATCTGCTACTTCGAGCTCAGAACGTAGAGGGTTGATTACAAAATCACCATTTACTCTAGCAACTCTAACTTCAGAAATTGGACCATTAAAAGGAACGTCGCTCACTGCTATACATGCACTTGCTGCTAATCCAACAAGGCTGTCAGGCATTACTTCTTCGTCCGCAGACATAAGTTGGACCATAACTTGAGTGCCAGCATGATAGTCTTTTGGAAACATTGGGCGAAGAGCTCTATCTACCAATCGCATAACAAGAACTTCAGAGTCTGATGGTCTTGCTTCCCTTTTAAAGAATCCTCCAGGAAATCGTCCTGCTGAAGCGTATTTTTCTCTATAATCAACTGTTAGAGGTAGAAAGTCTACCTCATCTCTTGCGTCCTTACTACTAACAATTGTAGCAAGTAACATTGTGTTTCCTGACTTAAGTACTATTGAACCGTCTGCTTGTTTAGCTAATTTTCCTGTCTCAAGTGTGATCTCACGCCCGTTGCCGAGATCTATTGTTTGGTTGTGTACCGTGTAATTCATCTATTTTTTCTTCTTTTCTTCGTCTTCTTCTTTGTTTAGCCTATGGACAAGCAGTTTTTATCTGCTGCATTGTAGCAAAAACAATACCAGTATGTAAATCGAATCCCGAACCTTTCGGGAATCTGAATTAGCGACGTAATCCTAATTCTTTAACGATTGCACGGTATCGAGTAATGTCTTTAGCCATTAAGTAATCAAGTGCTTTACGACGCTTACCTACTAGAGTTACTAGTGCTCTCTGTGTGTTAAAATCCTTACTATTTTTCTTAAGATGCTCTGTAAGGTGAGCAATTCGGTAAGAAAACATAGCTACTTGAGCTTCTGGAGATCCAGTGTCAGTTTCCCCCTTACCGTGTTTAGTGAAGAACTCTTTTTTCTTCTTTGAGTCTAAATAATACATTATTCGAAATCTTTAGATGTTCGTGATGCTAATAAAAAATGAGGTGCAAAGATACGTAATTTCTCAGCTATTCGTACACAAAAAGCTAAAAGTCAATTGTTAGTTTTCTGTGTGAAGCATTTTTAAGGCAAAAGACAGTTTTTCCTTTAATTCCTTCCTTTCAACAATTAAGTCAAGAAAACCATGCTCTAATACAAATTCTGAACGTTGAAAACCTTCTGGCAAATCCTTACCAATGGTTTCTTTTACTACTCTTGGGCCAGCAAATCCGATTAATGCATTTGGTTCGGCAATATTTAGATCACCTAACATTGCATAAGATGCAGTTACTCCTCCTGTTGTAGGGTCAGTTAGAATGCTTATATATGGCAATCCTGCCTTTCCAAGCAGTGATAGTTTAGCACTAGTTTTTGCCATTTGCATCAGGCTCAAACCAGCCTCCATCATTCTAGCGCCTCCTGATTTGGAAATACAAATAAATGGGATGCCTTTCTTTAATGCATAATCAATTCCCTTTGCAATTTTTTCTCCAACTACAGATCCCATAGACCCACCGATGAATGAAAAGTCCATGCAAGCAATTACTACTGGGGAACCACACATATCTCCTGAAGCAACAGCTAAAGCGTCATTTAATCCTGTTTTACTTTTTGCAGCTTCAAGTCTATGAGGATAAGGCTTGCTATCTGTGAATTCTAGAGGATCAAGCGATGACATTTTTGGTGCGAGCTTTCTGCACTTTCCATCATCAAATAAGACGCTGAAATACTCTTTTGACCCAATTCTCTCATGGTGACCACAATGACTACAAACCCATAATGAATCTTCGTGATCTTGAGATGACGCAACCGTTTTACAGCTTGGGCACTTGTACCAAGCTCCTTCTGGCATTTCCTTTTTCTCGTCAGATTTAGTCTTTATCCCCTCCGTATTTCGCTGGAACCAACCCATGTTTTTCTGTTTTAATCAGGATGCTAAGTTATGAGTATTAAAATGGATGACCTAAGCCAAAATGAACTCCTCCTTTTAATGGACCCTGAACAATCCACCTATTACCTTGATCTAGAGCTGGGTCATGAATTCTAATAGCTGCATCTAGCCTAAGAAGAAAAAAGTCTAAATCATATCTAAATCCTATTCCAGTGCTTAGGGCTAAGTCTTGAAGTTTGTTTGGATTATCATGAACCCAAACATTTCCTAAATCTGCAAACGTGGCAATTGCAAAATTCTTAGTAATTGAATTTCTGTGTTCAATTGTAGCATCGAATCTCATATCACCAACACCTATCAACTCATCTCTACCCCCAACTCCTCTAACTGGCCAACCTCTAACACCATTTGCACCACCACCATAAAATGCTCTGTCAAATGGTAGAACCTCAGTTCCCTCACCAACCCAAGCACTTCCAGCTCTAAGTCTCATCGCAATTTTATCTTCACTCTGCGATTTTAATGAAATGTATTTACTCCACGTTGCATCCAATCTTATATAGTTTATTAATGGAACATCATTGATCAATACACCACCTTCATAATTAGTTTCAAATCCTAGAGTTGGGGCAATTAATCCAGATAATATTCCAGACCATTCTATTGATGTAAGAAGTTTACTTTTAGATACTTGAGACCAAGAAATACTACTTCCAATATTTGCATAATCACTAAAGCGATATTGAGTTAATGGATCCCCAAAATTCTCCAACCATTGTTCAAATGATTGTGAACTTTCGATTTTAACATAACTAAGCTTAAGTGGGTCAATAATTAGTTTACTATTTCTACCAGAGTTTTCCGTCCAATCGACTCTATAAAGGAAATTGACAAAAGACCTGTTGTATTCTGGCCTAGATTCAATAGCTCCATTTAATATTATTTCAGAATGAGCATATGTTGATTTAGGCAATTTTTCTATTGAAATAAAAGGCATCCCAATAGTTCTATATGACATCTGAATACCTAGTTCTCCAGTATTTGGTATTAAAGTGATGTCAGAATCTGAAAATAATTGAGTTGATGCAATTGATGCAGTTGAAGTCCATGTGAAAACATCACCCTTTCCACTCAGGTTTCTATTCCTCCAAGTAAATTTTGTCAAGGGACCAAATCTTGTGTCAGTCCTAGTCATATCAATTGAAAAAGAAAAATTATATCGTGATGCACTTTTAAGTGCCACTGTTACATCTACAACACCAAACTCTCCATTAATCTCACTTGGGTAATCCTTTGCAAGTTGAACTGAACTTATAGATGAAACAGACGATAGTCTTCTATAAGATGATTCAAATAAATATGGATCGTAAACCTTGCCTTCATTGAGCATGACCAAATATTTTAAGATGCTTATGTCTATTGGTTTTGACATTGAACTTTGATCGTAAAAAATGCTTCCAATCTTTATCCTTTTATGATCTATAAATTCAGAAGATCCCTCAATTTTTTGGCCCCTGATTAATATTTCAACATCTGCAATACCAGAGAGTCTACTTGTATCGAGTTCGAAGTGAATGAACCCCTCATTAAAGGTTGCAAATCCAGAATGTTGACAATGTGCAGAAATCCTTTCTCTTTCATCTTCAAATCTATCTATATCTAAAAATTCTCCTGTATTTAAAAGTGTAGATGATTGTAACTCAGATTTCGAAACTCCAGAATTCATAGTAGTCCAAACCACATTTCCAATTTGCCACCTAGGCCCTAAGCTTACCTCATATTCTGCTATATATCCTTTTTTAGTTTCTTTTTTAACCAAAACAACACTAGAATGCAGATACCCTTTCTGTTTTAGCTTTTGATTAATCTTATGGCTTGATGTTAATAGTTGTTCTTGATCCCAAACCGAAATATCCTTATTAAATAGCTTTTTAGATGCAATTTTCAATACAGGAAATCTTCCATAAGGTTTTATTAAAAAACAATCCTCTAGTTCTTGGTTCAGTTCATCCTGTAACTCACTATCACATTTAATAATTTGATCTAAAAGAGGTATTTCCAGAGTGGTTTGGGCATAAGAAGAAGTAAATGATAAAAGCAATAGTAAAATTGTAACTGCGTAACTTGCTTTTACTTTCAGATAAGAGAAAATGCTTACTAAAAACGAACGTAATTCAATTAAATCACTACGAACTAGAGAAAATCGCCATAGATTAAATCGAATGGTTGTTGAAGGAAGTAAGGGAGTTTTAGAATTACTCAATAGTTCTCTAATTACAGAACGAATTTACGTTACAAGTGGTTTTGAGTGTTCAACTATCAAAAGTGTAGCCAAAGAAAAATGCGTTGATGTTTGTGAAGTCTCAAGCAAAGACATGGAAATAATGTCAAGTCTTAAAAATGCACCAGGAGTATTAGCTGTTGGAGAAATAATTTATTCATCTGTTGATCAAATTATAAGCATCGTTAATTCATCTGAATCTGAAGTCCCAACTATTTTATTACTTGATGATCTTGTTGACCCTGGAAATGTAGGCACTTTAATAAGGACTGCGCTTTGGTTTGGTTTTGCCGGAGTAGTTTGCTCTCCAAGAACTGCTGATGTTTGGAATTCTAAGGCAATTCAATCATCTATGGGTTCCGTTTTTTACATGCCAATTGTTGTTCAAGATCTAGATGATTTTTTAACATCAAATGCAATTCAATGTATCGCTCTTGATGCTGGAGGAATTAGTATTTACGAATCTGACAAAATTCCAGGCGCTATTATAGTTGGTTCAGAATCACATGGAATCTCTGAAATATTATTGAAAAATGTTGATGAGATTTGGTCTATTCCAGGTGGTGGCAGTGCAGAATCATTAA
>MDSY01027803.1_pt1 | contig 16268 bp, 9 predicted proteins | sample 811131 | NCBI WGS metagenome assembly MDSY01 (sample SAMN05326643, study PRJNA326480) | marine metagenome | isolation source: seawater | place: Atlantic Ocean: South West | collected 2010
AAAAGATTTTTTGACTCGCCCACTCTGATGATATTCATTATTATCAAGAATAAGATTTCCGGTTAAGGTCATTATTCTAAACTGCATATCACTCGAAGTACTTATCTCAAATTCAATATCAAATTTACCCATGGTCGGATTTGGATAAAGTCTGAAATTAATGAGATTTAAATCCTCCATCCCAACTGTAAAATTCAAAGTATCAGAAATTATTCCACAGACATTCTGAGCAAAGACAATTGCTGTTCCAGGCCCATTTGTAATGAATATATGAGTTATAGAATCACCGACGGCCGTTGTTCCATCGCTAAAATACCAACCTGTGCTATCTTGACCTGAAGCTCCAGAAACAAAATCCATCGTTACAGGATTTAAAGAAGTAACTGTATAGGATGGACTAACTGTTGGAAGTGGAGAACTAGCAGTTGTGTATGATGCCGGTGAAGACCAATTTGAAAGCGATCCTGAACACGAATCACGAACATAAAAATCATAAATAGTTCCTGGCGTCAGGCCTGTTATAATTTTCATTGTTGCGCTAGATGATCCCATATTATTTACTGTCAATCCTTGACCCAGGGTAAAGCCTGCGGGTCCATATTCTATGATTGAACTAATCTGTTGGCCGGATGACGACCAATTCACATCAGCTGTTACGCAGTCGTTATTAGAAATACTAACATTTGTTGGCGCTGAACATTGACCGCTGACGAAGAAATTATCAAAAAAGACATCTGGGCCGTATCCGGAAATTCCGTCAAAACGGAATACAACATCTTGACCCAAATAAGAAGATGGAAGAGAATTTGTTTCAGTGATGAATGTCCCGGGAGAAGTATACTGTGACCCAGGAGAATCGAAGGACTGACCAATTAAGCTAGCCAGTGTGTCCCAAGAGGTAGACGTAGTAGGGCGGACAAGTAAAACAAGCTGGTCAGTAGGGTAAGAGGTACTAAACTGATGGCTCCATTCAAATGAAACTTGGGCAGCTGAAGAAATTGTCACTGGTGGTGATGTTAATTCCGCCGTTCCAGAAGACCATGACCAAAAATTACCTCGCATTGCATAGCCTGCTCCCAATGAATAAGATGAGAACTGTTGTGAACCTGATGAAGTCCAACAAGTTAGAGGTACAGCATCAAAATTCTCTAAATATGGAGTACTATAAACTGAACATAACGTTTGAATCGTAACCGGACCTGCCCATCCAGACAAGTCAGTTGGACCACAAGAGTCACGGACATAAACATCATAAGCAGTATTAGCGGTCAAACCAGAAATAGTATGTGCTGAAGTAACATTGTGTGCAACTGTTCCGGTACTCGCTCCAGTTCCAGTGTAAAATCCTACAGGCCCCCACATTACGGATGACCCTTGAGGTGGGCTGGCGCTGGTCCACGAAATATCTGCTGTTGAGTTACTAACTGATCCAGAAGAAGGTGTCGGATCAGGGCATGATGCTACAGCTTCTACATAGAAATTATCAAAAAAGACATCTGGGCCGTATCCCGAATTTCCAACAATTTGAAAAACGACATCAGTTCCAATGTATGAACCGGGTAAATATTGAAGTTCATTAATAAATGTTCCTGGAGTTGTAGTTCCAGCTCCTGGACTTGAAAAATTGGTTCCAATTAAATTAACAATTGTGTCCCATGAAGTCGATGATACTGGTCGCGCAAGAAGTAATAATTGATCATTGGGATAACTGCCAATATATTGACCACTGTGTGACCAATCGAAAGACACCTGAGCTAAAGCTGAGATAGTTATTGGGCGTGAAGTTAAAAGAGCATAATTACCATTGGTCCAACCCCAATAGCCACCCTCCATTGCATTGCCTCCTGTTGCTAGGACATACGGAGCAAACTGCCTTGTCCCCCCAGAGGGGTCCCAACATGCCAATTGGGCAGCATTAAAATCTTCTGAGTATGGAAGTGTCGCGGCCAAGCAAGCGGTTGTAAATGATACTGGCCCTTGCCATGGGCCGATATTCCCGGTGCCACAACTATCCGCTACCCATACTGTATAAGTGGTAGATGGGGTTAATCCTGAAATGCTATAAGTATTCCCAGTCACCAATACTGAATTAGAAACAGAGCCAGTTCCAGGATTAAACCCTGAGGGACCCCATGCCACATAGGACCCTGTTGTCAAGGGATCCCCGTGTGTCCAAGCTATTGCTGCCGTGGTTGCTCCTGGTGCTGCGGAGACATTTTGAGCAGGAAGACATGTTGGTTGTGTTTCAAAAATAAAATCATCCAGATATACATAGTAATATTGACTTTGTAAAAGTCTCAATGCCACATGGGAATGACCTACATTAACCGCAGGGAAAGCCACAGTATATTCGTCAAAAGTAGTCGTTAAATCTATCGTATCAACGGGAATAAAACTAGATTGCACTCCAGGAGAAGACATTGTTCCTACAATTAATTTCGATTGACTAAATGATGAACTTTTTGTCAACCTCAAACGTATTTGTGAATTATTTTGCTGCAAGTCGGACAACAAAGGCGAAACAAAAGTCACATTTGTAGCCGCTGAATTGTATATGCTTATATAATTTGGTGTTGTAAAGGCAGCAGTTTGAAACGTACTAGGAAGTTGTACTTCAGCTGTGAACCCTGACCCCGAACCAGTTATGGTCCAACATGCAGGACTATCGCCGTCTGAATAAGAGTCCCAATCCTCATAATATCCCAAAGCAGCGCTAAATGGCGAACAAAGAGTGGTAAAGGAATATGGGCCTGTCCAAATAGAATTGCCATTTCCCTGACCTGTGCAGTTTCGCATAACATAATATTCATAACTCTGATTTGCAGATAAACCAGAAATAATATGGTTTGATGAGTTTGCCGTATCCAAATTCCCAGTTCCAACTGTGAACCCGACAGGTCCCCATTGAACAACGAAATTTGAACCTGCAGAATTCCAACTTAGGGTTGCTGATGTATCAGAAATAGAAGATACTCCAAGCGTAGTAGGCTCGGGACATGATGGTTGCTGTTCAATGATCAAGTCGTCAAGCCATGCGTCATTTGACCAAGCAGACCAACCAACAAAACGAAATTCTGCATTAACCCCATAATAGGTAGAAGAGTCTAAGTTTAACATCTCTGATTTGTAAGTTCCCGGAGCATTCCAAGATGCGCCATCTTGAGAATCAAATGATGGTCCCTCAACATCCCAAAGGGTATCCCATGCAGAAGCCCCTGAGATGCGAGCCAATAAAGCCAATCTCTCGGAAGAAAAACCACTTGCATGAGACCATTTAAACTTTACGCGGGCTAAAGAATTTAAACTCACAGGGGCAGTTGTTAAGTAACCTATACCATTAGATTGCCATGCTCCCCCCATATCAGCATGGGCTGCATTAGCATCTTGGTCCCATTGTTGTGAGCCTCCAGTTAAAATGAAGCAATTGGGGGGCCAAGAAGTGAAGTTTTCAGAGACAGGTAAACTTTGGGTAACGCAAGGAGTGCATAATTCTATCGGGCCACTCCACAAAGAGTATCCATTTCCCGCCAAAGAGCAATTAGATCGTACATAAAAATCATAACAAGTATTAGGAGTCAATCCTGAAACTATGGGAGAAGTTGAGGTATCATTAACAACTGTACCCGTTCCTTGAGTAAATCCTGCGGGGCCATATTCAATATCGAAAGATGAACCACTTGCCGTGTAAAAAAACGACAATGAAGTGTCTGTCTTGGCGCCTGGTGTAAGATAATAGGGCTGAGGGCAAACGGGAGGTGCCCCTACAAATACTGTGTAATCATGAACCTCTCCATAGGTAAATGAAGAGCATGACTCTGTTGCGAGTAAGGCGGTTCCGCTCCATTTACACCTTAAGCGCATCCTGTGCGCTCCTTGAGAGATGGTCGTTGGTATGACTATATTTTCAGCATAAACAACATTGGCACTTGGCCCTGCTTGAGATGCTGACCAAAGATGCTCTCCTGCGTCATCAAAGTCTCCATCGTCATTATTATCAATCCATATAGCATACCACTGACTTGAATAACCAGAGGTGACGGAAAACACCAATTGTGCAGTCTGTTGAATCTGAACTGTGTCTGTTGTGTAATCGCCATAACCAGCAGTTGAGCAACCCGTAGCAGTTTGTACTAAATTATTGAGCGTGACATCATCAAGATTGTCTCCCACAGTACAGCCAGTTGTATAAAGACCAGTTGTGCAATAAGTTTGAGAACTGACACTATAGCCTAAGGCCATAACTAAGAAGCAAAGTGCGTAAATTCGTTTCATAATGGAAAACTATTTTGAAGTGTAATATTTTCAGCTTCCAAAAGTATTTCTTAAAAGCTAATTTTCAGAATCTAATGGAATTGTAAAAATGAATAAAAAATCGGCAATACAACTATCCGTTTACTCATTTATCATTATAACTTGCACATCCCTTCCTATGTTTACATCCTGCGCGCTTCCGGCCGCACCGGATGGCGGAGCAAGGGACACTGAGCCCCCTAAAATTATATTTAGCAGCATCCCTCAAGCAGGAACAAATTTCCAAGCTAATAAATTAATTTGGACCTTTGACGAATATTTTGTCCTAAAGTCTCCATCTCAGAATATTTATTCATCACCTCCTCTTCCACAAAACTCAAAATTTGAAACTCGTGGGAAATCCTTTATCATTTCTTGGGAAGGAGATCTTATCCAAAATTCTACTTACGTTTTACAATGGGGAGCTGCAATTAGCGATCTGCACGAAGGAAATATAATCAAAGGAATTCAGTGGGTATTTTCTACTGGCCCCTCGTTAGATTCTGGTGAAGTGCTGGGTCAAATAATTGATCCATGGACAGGACTTCCTGCCAAAGATGTTGCCGTTTGTCTATACCCTAAATCATTAAATGACTCTGCTGTCTTCAAACCTGCACTGTATTCTACGAGAACAAATGATTCAGGGCTTTTTAGATTTCAATATATAATGAAAGATAGTATTTATGATATTCGCTCTTTTGAAGACTCAGATGGAAATAATCGCCTAAGTCCTGGTGAAATCAAGTCTATCGCTTACTTGAAAAGTATTAAGCCTCACGAGATGGATACAGCCAATTCGAATAATACATTTTTTCAGTCTATTCCTCTTTTAAAATCTGGAAGCATAGCTGACAGCGTGATTAAATGGAGCCCATGGGGAACTGATAGTTCTGGTATTTTAACATTGAAATATATCGTTGGATGCGATACTGGATCTTACAGGGAAAATCTTCAAATAAAGCCAATTATTATAGAACTTAAAGGCAAAGAAGGCGTCTATGCTCAGTGGACTTCTTCTACCCTTTGCGATAGCAATACTGTCACTGTTTCAGGACTTCCCCCTGGTAAATATGAATTGCAAGCGTTTTACGACAGAAATAGCGATGGCACATTAAATACAGGAAATTATTGGAGAAAAGAAGACCCAGAGTCTCGAATTTCATCCAAGACGCCAATCGAAATCAAAGCAAATTGGACAATGGAGACTAGATGGAAAGTTAATCGAGTTGATCCCATCTATGAAGTATTTCACTGAAGAGTAAACGTATCAGCGTCATCAATAAAAGGATATTTTTTTCTTACTGCTAACAGATGTATGGCCTCCAAAGTTGTCGATATCCAACCGGTCTTTTGGTTTTTAGATTCTACAAGAATATCGCCTTTTGGGCCTACAGTTGATGAACCTCCAATGTGATTGGATCCAAAGCCATCTACACCTATTCTATTTACTCCGACTACATAACATTGGTTTTCGATGGCACGAGCCCTTAGTAATATTTCCCATGCATTCTGTCTAGACTCTGGCCAATTTGCTGGAACTAATATGCCATCATACTCATATTTCTGGTCCGAAGGTTGTTGGCGAAGCCATACTGGGAATCTCAAATCATAGCAAACAAGAAGCAGTAGTCTCCAGCCTTTAATATTTACAATTATCCTAGAAGAACCCCCATCGAAATAATCTATCTCACCAGCAATTCCAAAAAGATGTCGTTTATCATAACTGATGATTTCCCCCGAAGGTCCAATCATAAAAAATCGGTTGCGATAACGGTCCCCGTCAAGAACAAAAACAGTGCCTCCAACCCACGCTTTTTTCTTCGCAGACCATCTTTTCATAGAACCCAAGATTTCATCCAAATTATTCTGGGTAGCAACTTCCGCCAAGAGAGCCTTGTTTGTGACAAATCCAGTTGCAAATGTTTCTGGTAACAAATAAATATCTGCTTCGGGAGACTCCAGAAAATATGAGTCTATTGAGGCTAAATTTTGCTCTATCCTGCCCCATTTTATGTCCATCTGTAATGATGCAATATCAATATTTTCCATCTGATCAACTGTCATGACGCATTCAAATCCTTATCTCTTTCTTCTAAAAGCACTGCAATATGATCAATCAACAAATCCGTATCCTCCTCAGAAGTTCCATCATAATATCCCCTTAATCGACCCTTGTGGTCTACTAAAACCAAATTCTCAGTATGTATAAAACTATGTTCATCCCATCCCTCACCTTCCTTAAGAACGGTAAAATATGATGTCCTTGCCAATTTATTAATCAAAACAGGTTCACCCGTTAAAAGAATCCACCGATCAGAATCAACAGCATTTTTCTCAGCATAATTTTTTAAAACTTCAGGCGTATCATATTCAGGCATTGCCGAATGAGACATGATTTTTATTGCGTCATTGTCTAAGTATGTAGATTGTACTTTTCGAAGGCTTCTGGCCATATCCCGGCATATACCTGGACATGTTGTAAAAAAATAGTTAACAACCCTGATCTGGTTAACTACATCATCTTGTGTGAACTCAATGCCGTCTTGGGAAATTAAAGAAAATGGAGCGACAGTATGATCAATTCCTTTTGATTGCAGTGACTCCTCTACAAGCCCTGGATTCAAATCATTGGGATTCAATATTGGCAATGTAAAGTCAGGAGTCTGAATCTTTATCGAAAAAAATATACCTAGAGAAAAGATAGCTAGAATCCCTCCAATTTTTAGATATTCTGATTTTTTTAACCCCATATCACTATTTTTATATGACCTTACAAAAATTATGGTCCAATTCGTGCTTTAACAAAGGAACATCATCTGATTTCTATTTACAATGAAAAAATTCAAAATTCTATTTATAATTATAATTGGGATATTCACTTCATGCGATAAAAATCAAAGCCCTGAAACTGTGGATCTGGAGCTACAGTTTTTGCCGCAATTTAATAATATGGAATTTTCCTATGAAATAGATTCTTTGATCCAAAGTTCCACTAAAGACACTATTATTTTTACGCGTTCCGATTTCCTATTATCAAATTTTAAACTAATGGCGGATGATGGTAGCATCATTACGTTTGAGAACACTTTTGCTTTTGTAAGGGGGAGTTCTCCTGAAATTATAAGCCTGCCATTATCTATCCCCTCTGGTAATTATCTTGGCCTTTCTTTTGATCTTGGGCTAGACAGCGCCATAAATCATTCAGATCCATCAGTATGGTGGCCCCTTCATCCTTTAAATCCTTCTTTCAATAATTTACATTGGGGATGGACTGGTGGTTATGTCTTTGCTGCATTAGAAGGCTATTATCAAAATATGGGAGTTAAAACTCCATGGCTTTATCATATCGCTCTTGATGAGAACCAAACAAATATTAATTTATCGGGCTCTTTTGATTTAACTGATTTTAAAACCCTTGAAATCAAGTGGAATGCTGAAATGACTTTTAGTAACCTCTATAGTCTCCGACCAGGAATAGATGGAGATTTTACTCATAGCTCAAACGATAATGGTTTAGCAAGTAAAGTCGCTCAAAATTTAAGTACAAGTTTCGAAATCGGCGTATTAAAAGATAGAAATCCATGATTTTCTTCAAACGATTGATGAGTGTTCTATGGCTTTTTTTGATCTTCAGCTGTATTGACCCTAATGGAAACAAGCCTCATGTTACAACACCTTACAGTCTTCCAATTCCTCAAGGATTTCCTCAGCCCGCTCTCCCAAATGATAATATATTAACAGAAGAGAGTATAATTCTTGGAAGATTATTATTCTATGATCCGATTTTATCATTGGATAGCTCTCAATCATGCAGTTCCTGTCACAATCCTTCATTTGGGTTCACAGATAATGGTAAAATTTATAGTACCGGAGTTGATGGATCTATTGGGACAAGAAATTCTATGCCTTTACACAATTTAGCATGGAGCAAAAGATTTGTTTGGGATGGAGCAATGCCTAGCCTAAGAGAACAGGCTCTTGAGCCTATTCAAAACCCGACTGAAATGAAGGAAAATATTTTAAATGTTGTGGGGAAACTGGAAAATCAGCCCTTGTATGAGCAAGCATTTAATGCGGCCTATGGCGATCCAGAAATATCTCCTGATAAAATAGGTCTCGCCTTAGAACAATTTATGCTGATAATTTTAAGTGGTGGGGCAAGTAAGTTCGATAAAGTAAATGCGGGAATTGAATCATTTACTCCCGAAGAGCAACTTGGAGTGCAATTATTTAATGCTGAGTCAAATCCAAATGGATCTCCAAAAGGAGGTGATTGTTTTCACTGTCATGGAGGAGCCTTATTTACAAATAATACAATAGTGAATAATGGCTTGGACAGTGTTTTTACAGACCTAGGAAAAGGTGGGATAACAAAATTAGAAGTTGACAATGGGAAGTTCAAGACCCCTTCATTACGGAACCTGGCATATACGCCCCCTTACATGCACGATGGGCGTTTTCAAACATTAGAAGAGGTGATGGAGTTCTATAATAGCGATGTTCTCTCTAACTCCCCTAACTTAGCGCCAGGAATGACTGGATTTATTCAATCTCATTCTAATGGTTCTCAAGGACTGAATTTATCGCTTTCAGAAAGACAAGCTATTGTTGCATTTTTAAATACGTTAACAGATACTCGAATCGAAACAGATACTCTGTATCAAAACCCCTTCAAATGATGAAATATTCCCTAATCATACTTTCTCTTTTAATAACCGTAAATGCCTTCGCCCAAAAAAAAGTAGAGCTCAAATTTATCACAGATGGCGTTTGTGGTATGTGTGAAGATAGAATTGAAAAAACCTTATTAGATCTCCGAGGAGTTTGGACCGCGGAATGGGATTTGAATACTCATGAAACTTTTGTGGTTTACAATACCAAAAAAATAAGTGAAGATAAAATTCACGAGGCTTTAGCTGAGGTTGGGCATGATCAGGTTTGTTCTTGTATAAATGAAAAAATCATAGCTATGGAAGAGTCCTACAGCAATATTAATCCTTGTTGCCGTTATAGAGATCCGAATGTAATTGAGGCGCATAAGTGACTATAAAAAGTTTAAAGATATTTCTAATAATTCTTTTGCCAAATCTACTTTATTCTCAATCAGATACAGGTATTTACAAAGGCCTAAGCCTCGAGGCCGTTGAAGTGAAGACTGATGCTCTTGGTACTGCCATATCACTAAAAGACCCTAAATTAAAAATAATAATTTCTAGAGCTGAACTCAAAAAAGCAGCTTGTTGTAATCTTTCGGAAAGCTTTGAAACCAACCCAAGTATTGATGTCTCTTTTACAGATGCCATAACAGGCACCAAACAAATACAGCTTTTTGGCCTTGCTGGGAAATATGCTCAAATTCAAACTGAACTGACTCCTTTGGTAAGAGGGCTACTTGCTAATTCCGGACTGTCATATATTCCTGGAGCGTGGATTCATAGTATTCAATTAACTAAAGGAATTGGTTCAGTTTCAAATGGTTTTGAATCTATGACCGGGCAGATTAATGTGGAACTTCTTAAACCCGAAGATATTATTGAGGATATTGTCAATGACAAGTCCGTAAAACTTAGATTAAATAGCTATATCAATCAAGGAGGTAGGGCGGAAACAAATCTTATTTACGGGAAGCAGATATCTAAAAAATGGTCACTTGGATTTTTGGGGCATGCCAGTGGCAGATCACTTACTATTGATAATAATAAAGATGGCTTCGCTGATATGCCAACTGGTTATCAATTAAACGGAATGGTCAGAGCTCGTTATTTTGGTCAGAATGGTTGGGAAGGATTGCATACTATTCATGTCCTTGAAGACAAAAAAACCGGTGGTCAAATTTCAAGTGATTTAAATTTACCGTTTGGGTCAAACCCATGGCAGTCGAATATGGGACAAAATAGATTTGCCGTAAGTTCAAAAAACGGATGGGTGAATCCCCAAAACCCTAATCAATCAATTGGGATCATATTGCATGGCTATAGTCAAAGCATGGAGGGGATCATGGGTAGTGTCGAGGACCTGAAAAATAAAAAAGATTTAAGTGCTTTACAGATCGGGGGTATAGGGCAATTGTTATTTAGACAAGATTGGGGTAAACTGAGTCAAACAAGTACAATTGGAGTTTTTTATGATAATTATCATATAGACTTTAAAACTAATAATATTCAGACAAATAGACCTTTTACGGAAAGAAATATTGGACTCTCGTCAGAATGGACCTGGATACCAAACGAATTTATAACCTTGGTAACTGGAGGTAGATTTGATTGGCACTCCATTATTTTGAACTCCCAAAACCGAGTGCCTTTTTCACCAAGAATCCATGCCAGGATAGCGCCCAACAATAAAAATGTATTTAGATTGGTTTTTGGGGAAGGTTTTAGAATGGCCCTGCCCATCACCGAAGAGTGGGGAAGGCTAGCTAGTAATAGAGAAATAAGAGGGGATCAGTTTGGTAGTAATATTGTTGGTGGAGATCAATTGTCATTAGAGGAGTCTACAAATGCAGGTATTAGCTATACTGGAAATTTTATTTTGAACTATATGCCGGGATCTATAACCGCTAATCTCCACGGAACTTGGTTTAATGAAGCGGTAATTCATGACTATTGGACTTATCACATGAGGTATATTTATCCAAATGATCCATCACTAAATCCAACTGATTTTGCCATGATTTCAGGGTCTTCAGGGGTTTCATCAAATTATAAATTAGACAAAAAAACACAAATCCGACTAGCTTATCGTTATCAAAATGTCGTTGTCCGAAACAAAGTACACGGAGTAAATCCTATTAGTATTTTAATGCCTGCAGCTTTTGTTGCCAAGCACCGAGCTTTAATAAACCTTAGTAGAGATTTTATTTCCAATTGGAGTCTTGACTTAACACTTCAATATCATGGCGAACAACCGGTGCCAAGTATACATCCCTTGTCACCCGGATTAGACGGAAAAATCTTAGATACCGCCCCCGCGTATCGGTTATTAAATTTTCAAATTAGGAAAGTCACTAAGAAGGGAGATTTTTATTTGGGTGTGGAAAATGCATTAAACTTTCAGCAATTAAATCCAATTGATGGCGCTGTCAATATTAATGGAGATCCGTTACGACCAAGTAATTCTACTTTTACAGAGAATTTTGACGCTACGCGTGTTTGGGGGCCAATATTTGGCCGAATGATATATTTTGGATTGAACTTTAAATTAATCGATTAAAATGGGTGAAGTCGTTATAGAATTGCGAAACATAATCCGTGATTTCAAACTTGGACCGCAGACTGTCCATGTTTTAAAAGGGATTGATTTAGATATTAAAAAAGGTGAGTATGTGGCTTTAATGGGGCCCTCTGGAAGTGGGAAATCTACTTTGATGAATCTTTTAGGTTGCCTAGACACACCTACTTCTGGCTCATATAACTTAGCTGGCCGAGATGTAAGCCAAATGAATGACAATGAGTTAGCAGAAGTTCGGAATAAAGAAATAGGCTTTGTGTTTCAAACGTTTAATTTAATACCACGCCAAACCGCATTACAAAATGTAGCATTACCCCTTGTCTATGCTGGTGAAACAAAAGAAGCAAGAATTGCACGAGCCAAAAATATCCTTGATGAAGTTGGGTTAAAAGATAGAATGGACCACAGGCCGAATCAATTATCTGGGGGGCAAAGGCAACGAGTAGCCATAGGGCGAGCTTTAGTGAATTCTCCTTCTATAATTTTAGCTGATGAACCGACTGGAAATTTAGATTCAACAACTTCTTTAGAGATAATGAAATTATTCGATGAAATCCACAAAAATGGGAATACACTAATTGTAGTAACACATGAAGAGGAAATAGCTCGGTATGCTCACCGCATAATAAGACTAAGAGACGGAATGATTGAAAGTGACCAGGTTCAAAGTTAAAATCAGAAGAAATAAAAATTTATCAAAGCTCTCTTTGAACCTCAATCTCTTTAAATCCTTCTATAATATCGCCAACTTTAATATCATTGAAATTCTTGATATTTAAGCCGCAATCTGTTCCTTTTTTAACCTCTTTAACATCGTCCTTAAATCTTTTAAGAGAACCCAATTCTCCCGTATAGACAACAACCGAATCACGAATAATGCGAATCCTAGAACTTCTATTAATTGTCCCGTCCATTACCATACAACCTGCGATAGTTCCAAGCTTCGAAATTTTAAATGTTTCTCGTATTTCCAAAGAGCATGTAATTTCTTCTTTAACATCAGGAGACAACATTCCGCCCATTGCTTCTTTAATATCATTTATTGCATCATAAATAATACTGTAAAGACGAATTTCAATATCTTCCTTTTCTGCTAATTTCCTTGCAGACCCAGCAGGTCTAACCTGAAAACCTAAAATAATTGCCTTCGATGCTGTTGCCAATAAAACATCACTGTCTGTAATTCCACCCACAGCTTTATGGATTATGTTTACCTGTATTTCTTCAGTACTCAACCTTTGTAATGAATCTGAAAGAGCCTCAATCGAACCGTCAACATCACCTTTCAAAACAATATTTAGCTCTTGGAAATCCCCCACAGCTAATCGTCTTCCAATTTCATCTAATGTCAAGCTTTTTTGAGATCTTACTGACTGTTCTCTTTGCAATTGTTGGCGTCTAGTAGCGATAGATTTAGCTTCCCGCTCATCAGACATTACGATATAGTTATCACCTGCTTGAGGGGCGCCATCCAAGCCTAAAATAGATACAGGAACTGAAGGACCTGCATCGGTTAATTGCTTGCCTCGTTCATCCATCATTGCTCTTACCTTACCTGAGTATGGCCCCACTAATATGTAGTCTCCGACTTTTAAAGTTCCCGTCTCGTTCAACAAAGTAATAACATAGCCACGACCCTTGTCAAGGGTAGCTTCAATTACAGTTCCCTTCGCAAGTCTTTCAGGGTCTGCTTTTAAATCCAATAATTCCGCTTCAAGAAGAACTTTCTCCAGTAATTTATCAACATTTAATCCGGTTTTTGCAGATATCTCTTGTGATTGAACCTTGCCTCCCCAGTCTTCAACGAGAATATTCATTTGGCTTAACTGCTCTTTAATTCTCTCCGGGTTTGAATCAGGCCGATCAATTTTATTAAACGCAAATACTACAGGAACATTTGCAGCTTGAGCATGGCTGATAGCCTCTTTTGTTTGGGGCATGACAGAATCATCTGCTGACACTACAATTATAGCAATATCAGTGACTTGTGCTCCTCTTGCGCGCATTGCTGTAAATGCTTCGTGCCCTGGAGTATCAAGGAAAGATATTGCTTGACCACTAGGTAATTGAACTGAGTAAGCACCTATATGCTGAGTAATTCCACCAGCCTCTCCAGCAATGACGTTATCTTTTCTTATAAAGTCTAATAAAGAAGTCTTTCCATGGTCAACATGGCCCATTACAGTAACAATTGGAGACCGTGACACAAGATTCTCTTCAATGTCTTCATCATTAAAAACTTCTTGCATTTCTTCATCAACGAATTCAACACTAAAACCAAATTCTTCTGCAACAATAGTTAATGTCTCCTTATCCAAACGTTGATTCATGCTAGCCATTATTCCCAAGGCCATACATGTGGAAATAACATCTGCAGGAGAAACTCCCATTTGATTCGCAAACTCTAGTAGAGTGACAAATTCCGTAAGTTTTAAAACCTTTTCTCCTTCTATACGTTCAATTTCGGCCATCTCTTTAGCCTCGGTACGTTCCGCACGTTTATCTCTTCTTATTTTCGAACCCCTTGACTTTTTGCCACCACCCAACTTCTCGAGTGTTTCCTTTATTTTACGAGCAATATCCTCTTTAGAAACTTCAGTTTTTGGTTGAACTTTTGCATTTCGACCTCTTCCTGCTCCAAGCCCTGGGCGATTATTGTCTCTACGTTTTGCTGCTCCTACAGTTGCTGCTCCCGTAGTTGTTCTTCCCCCTCCGGCGGCAGGCTTCTGTAAGCCCTCTGTTTTAATACGCTTTCTTTTCCCTCCTTCTCCCGGGGGTTTAGGTTTTTTAGCAAATTGTTTAAGATCAATTGTCACACCTGTAAGCTTGGGCCCATCAAGTTTCTTATACTGAGTCTTATGACTTGCGTCCTCCTCGCCTTTAACCTGATCAGGTGCAGTCTTTTCATCGGCTAATGGCTTTGACCCCTTTTTCTCTTCTACCTTTTTCTCTTCTACCTTTTTCTCTTCTACCTTTTTCTCTTCTACTTTTTTCTCTTTGCTTTTTTCAGAAAATTCAGGTGTCTCCTTTTTTTCTATAATTTCTTTAACAGATTCTTCCTTAACCTGGTCATCGCTAAGAGGCTTTGAGGCCTCTGAAACTATAGTTTCATTTTTAACAGCAGGGTCTGCTACTTCTTTTGAAATTTTTGAAGGGTTTAAATCTATTTTACCTGAAATTTTGGGCCCTTTTAGGCTAGAGCCTGCTCGAAACAATTCATTTTTAGGCTTTTCTTGCTCTTGACGTTCAGCATGAATTGCTTCTTTCTCTTCTCGTTTCTGTTGAATAAGAGTCTCAGCTTCATCTTTTTTAGTCTTGTCCGAAGCAAAATTCTCAAGCAAAAAATCATACTCTTTTTGGTTGATTTTTGCATTGCGATTCTTATCGACTACATGTCCCTTCGATTTTAAATAATCGACAGCTGTATCAAGTCCGATATTCAACTCGCTGAGAACTTTACTAATTCGATAATTACTCATATGTTATGAATTTTCGCTAAACTTTATTTTCTTTATTAATCTTCAAACTCTTTCTTAAGAACACCTCGAACTTCTTCAACTGTTTCAACCTCTAAGTCAGATCGTCTAGCTATATCTTCGGTCTCTGCATTCAGAATACTTTTGGCTGTATCGTAACCACTCTTTCGCAGCTGCTCAATTACCCAGCCCTCTATTTCATCAGAGAATTCTATCAATTCTACATCTTCCTCGTGAACAATGTCTTCCCTGTAAACATCAATTTCATATTCCGTAAGTCTGCTTGCTAATCTAATGTTAGTTCCAGCTCTTCCTATAGCTAAGCTAACCTGGTCAGCTGGAAGATATACATCAACTTTTTTATTCTCTTCATCCATAACCATATTGCTTATTTTGGCCGGAGACAAGGATCTTTGAATAAACAACTGTTGATTAGTCGTGAAATTAATAACATCTATATTCTCACTTCTTAACTCACGAACAATTCCGTGAATCCTTGAGCCTTTCATTCCAACACAAGCTCCTACTGGATCAATTCTATCGTCATAGCTCTCCACTGCAACTTTAGCCTTTTCTCCAGGTATTCTAACCACTCCCTTAACCGTTATTATTCCATCAAATACCTCGGGGATTTCTGTTTCAAATAATTTCGCCAAGAAATTATCTGCTGTTCTGCTTAATAAAATAAATGGCTTTGTCCCACGAATCTCAACAGATTTAACAATAGAACGTACAGTATCTCCTTTACGGAAAAAGTCCTTTTCAGGAATCATCTCATCCCTTCTCAGGATCAATTCATTTTGTTGATCATCATAAATAATGATTTCTCTATTTCTTACATGATGAACTTCTCCGGTTATGATTTCACCCTCCATATCCTTGTAGCGCTTATAAAGCTCACCACTATCATGTTCTTGAACTTTTTGGACTAAGGTTTGACGAAAAGCCAAAATAAACCTTCTTCCAAGATCGATCATTTTAATTTCTTCTGAAACTTCTTCCCCAACTTCAAAATCAGGTTCAATTTTTATAGCCTCACTGTAAGCTATTTCAAGATTTGAATCCTCAATAGACTTATCATCAACAATAATTCGATTCCGCCATATTTCCAGGTCTCCTTTATCAGGGTTAACGATTACATCAAAATTTTCGTCACTTTCGAACTTCTTGCGAAGTTGAACGCGAAATGCCTCTTCGATAAAAGACATAAGTGTAACACGGTCGATGTTCTTTTCATCTTTGAACTCGCCAAATGATTCGATAATAGCTAAA
>MDSY01069456.1_pt1 | contig 16266 bp, 16 predicted proteins | sample 811131 | NCBI WGS metagenome assembly MDSY01 (sample SAMN05326643, study PRJNA326480) | marine metagenome | isolation source: seawater | place: Atlantic Ocean: South West | collected 2010
CCCGCCCCACCCCACCTTCCCCTCCGGCGCACGGCGTTGCGCACTGGTGGCTAAGGGACCCCTGGTGCCTTGCATGGTCGGTGGGTGGGGTGGGCTGGCGTCGGGACCAGGTGGGGAGCGCGCGCAAACCGCCCCGCCGCCCCACTTCCCCCCCACCCCGCGCGCGCGTGCGCTCACCCCCATCCACACACCTGTTGCTTTGTGCGTCTTCGCAGGCGTTCCTCCGCTTCTTGCCTTGCCCCCATCCATCGTCCCCGGCGCAGCGTTGCGACGTAAAGGGCGACGGGGGACGCGCGCGTACATCTCTCCTCGCTCGCCTTCACCCTCTTACCGCCTCGCGCGCTCATGGAGCAGCCTTCGCTGCCGTCCTTCGGCTCTGCTGCCAGCAGCCCCCCGTCCGTCTCGCCCCGCGAGGGCCTGACACCCGAGCAGCGTGCGTCGATCGACGAGGCGCTGTTCGACCTCTTCCCCGTCGGTCAGACCAGCCATGTGTTCACGAGACGCTGCATCGCTCTCTCGAGCCGCCTTCTCGCCATCACGCCACGCTACGGCTTTCTAGGTCTCCGCTTCATGATGGCCATGCAGCTAGACAACGACAACTCCCATGTGTCCAGAATGCCCATGGGCACGAGCGACGACAAGGCGATCAGCCTGCGCGTCTCAGACGTCGACCCGGCGACGAAAAGGAAGAAGATTGCCTTCAAGATCTTTGTGGAGGGGGGGAACGGAGGCCATCCCTACACGACCGCCAAAGAGGAGCTCCGCGACAGTCTGCTCCCCCTCATAAACAAGATTCGCGAAACGCACGGCGTGTACGAGTCGGGTGGGCATCGCGTCAAAGCGTCGATGCGGCTGGAGACGATGACGGACGAGTACATGTGGCCGAGCACGTTCGCAGAAAACGACTGCGTGATGTTGCAGGAGGCAAGCCAGCAGCGCTCCGTCTTCCAGATGTGCAGCCCTGGAGGCGCGTTCCATCTCTTCAATGTACCGGGCGACTCTTGTGAGATCAACCCCGAGATCGACTCCAACCGAGCGTATGACTACTTCTATCCGGAAGGAAACAAAGATACGACGGCTTGGCTCGGCCCGATGGTGTTTCGCTTCCTGCCGACGCACGCGGACGTCCTCGACTTTGCTCTCGTCGGCATCGGTTCCGTCTACCTCAAGAGGCCGACCAACTCGCTCCTTTGCACCATCCTGCTTCCTAGGATGCAGATGCGCCTCCTCGCGTGGCAGCCGATTCCGTGGGACGAGGACGACTGGACGTTCGACGGTCCGACGTTTCGAACGAGCGTCGCGACCGTCGGAAGCGCCAGCGTGACTCTGCACCGACCATCGGCGTCGGACGATATGCAAGCGGCTCAGTACATTGACCTGTCGGTGTGCGTGCAGTGCTGCGGCATGGTCTGCAAGACCTTTGGGAACTCGCAGTTTGCGGTGCAAATGTGGTGTTGCTCGGTGTGCAGCTCGCACATCGCGACGCCCAGCGTACCCTACCTACGGATGATTCTGCAGTCCGGTAAGCGCCAGTTCGGGCACATCGACGTGCTGCCGCTCTTCTACATGTCCTCGCCCCGCCCCGCGTCCCCACCCTTCGCATCTTCCGCTCTGCCCCTTCCGACCGGCGCCTCGGCGCTCCCGGTGATGGTCCAACAGCCTTCCGAGCCGCTGCACGCACCACTCCCCCTGATGGTCCAACAGCCTTCCGAGCCGCTGCACGCGCCACTCCCCCTCTTGCATCAAGCGCTCGCACCGCTGCCTCTCCCTCCCGGCGCCGAGCCCGTCGCGTTCAGCATGAGCGACGACGCATTCTTCCAGGCGCTGGGCAGTCTGCCGCAGGTCCAGCACATCGGGGCGTTCGAGCAGCAGCACCCGCAGCTCCCGCAGCTTTTCGCGCCGCACCCACAGCTCCCGCAGCTTTTCGCGCCGCACCCGCAGCTCCCGCAGCTTTTCGCGCCGCACCCACCGCCGCCGAAAAAGAAGAAGAAGTTGAAGCAGGGCTCTGCGGCGACGTCCCCCTCGCCCACCACTTTTGTCGCCGCGTCTTTGCTGGGTGCCATGAGCTTGCAGTCGGTCCACTGGGCGAATACCGGGAAGCGCAAGCACGACAAGCAGAGGGGTCGCATCGTGACGAAGAAGGGACCGAACAACGAGAAGGTGCAGAGCATGGAGCACAACGTCACGTCGCCCAACTTTTCCTGCGTCAGTCGCCCCGTGCCCATCACCAACGACACGACCTGCATCGAAAAGGAGAGACTGATCGCGGACAGCCCGCTCTTGCAAGCCTTGCGGGTCGTCGCGAAAGTGGAGCCCTGCCCGTATGCCAAGTCCGGGGTTATTATGACCGAGAATATAGAATGGGAGAACTGGTTCAGATACTTCTTCTGCCATGAGAACCAGTACGGCGCCACGAGAAAGAAAGGCAACTCGATGTCGGCCTCGCTTGAGGGGCCTGCGTACGATCACAACGGCGTCGAATGCAAACAAACGAAGTTCGTTTTGAACGTCTTCTGGTCGAACAACAAGCAGAAGGGCAAGCACATGATCTCCTACAAGAAGATGAGGTTCAAGTTCAGACTCGTGTCGATCAGCGGGCAGAGCCAGAAGCTGACGCATCATTATCGCATGCAGGTGTCGACGAAGACGTCGTCGGGCATGAACGAGATCCGATCCCTTTGCTTGATCCAGCACAACGATTGGTATCGTTGGCTGCGGACCCCGGCTCCGCCGCTGAGCGACCCGACCGCTCCGACCGGCTCGCACCTCGTGGTCGGCGGGAAGGAGAAGGCCACCTTGGCTGATCTCAACGGGCTGAAGCCCACACCGGTGCCTGGCAAGCACCTGACGGCGCCCATGCTCGACCTGAAAGACATCGACTTGGCGTCCATCGACGTGGTTCACCTGCCCGACATGTTCGACAATCTTCCCGGACTCGATGAAGGACTCGATGAATTCGTCATGAACGCCTTCATCGGCGACAATGGCGACTGCGCGGAAGAGGACGAGGATGAAGAGGACGAGGATGAAGAGGACGAGGATGGAGAGGACGAGGATGGAGACTTCATCCAGTGGAAGATGATCCAGTGAGGGGTGGGAGAGGGGTTGTGGGTTAGGCTTTGACTTTGAACGTCGTCTGAAGCGGCCGCGTGACGATACGCCTGGTTACGGACGGACGCTCTGCGTCCTGATCACGCGCGCCAAGCAGTGCGCGCGCCGACGCCTCCGACTTCCTCGGCGGTCTTGTGTGGTACCCCTCGAGACAGTAGTATTCCGTGCCCCTTGTCCATTCTTACGGGGCACGCGATGTGCTCGTAAACAAAGTCCAAGTATTTTCTCTCACTCTGAAAGCCTTGGATGGGGGGCGGTGCGCTCAAGCCGTCCAGAGCGGAACACATGAGACTCGTCCGGTCAAAGGGTACGGCCCAGACGGTCACGCCGTCCCCGCCGCGCAGTTTTGTCCACGCATAGAGTTTGACCTCGTCGTCGTTGTCCAAGTGGTCGCGCCAGGTACCAGAGGACTGCATCGACTCCGCCTCGACGTAGGCAGTGTGCAGGCGGTCAAACGGCGTGAGCCACGCGCTCGAACCCTGTATCTGTGCGATGGTCGACGAGTACCGACCCATAAAGTCGGCGCTCGCGACGGCGGACCCGACGGTGGCGTTCAGCTCACCGGGGAGGACCACTCTGCGGAGCATTGTGATGCCCGACGAATGAAACGGAGCGCGGCGCTCCCAGCCGCGGCACAGCGGGATCTTCGCCGCAGCATACCGCACTTCCGACGGGCCTCGGTCGAGGTAGCGTCTCAGGCACGAGACGCTCCCCACCGCAGAGTCGGACTCCTCGTCGAGCAGCATGAGTTCCGACATGATGAGGGCCGCCGAATGAAATCCACGAAAGGGCTCTAGCATGAGCTGGTCGCGCGTGCTAGCGCAAGCGCGCATGAGCAGCGGGTTCGCCGCGTACCTGCACACTTTGCTCACGATCTGCAGCGCGTACATGCGGACCGTCCCGTTGTGATGCGTGAGGCCCTGACAGGGGCTCCTGCAGACCTCTTCCGTGGCGGCGGCGCACTCGGCGGCCACGAACGCCGGCGCCGGGTGCGTGCACGTGTAGAGAGAGTCGATGAAGGTGCATGAATGTGAAAGGGACCCCATTTTCTCTTCCCGTCGGAAGAAAAATAAACGTTGTAAATACAACCGCGTGACTTTATTCTACATTTAAATCGTATAACGAAATGTGTGTGTCGCTAGAGGTGAGTCTCGTCGCGTTGGTCGTCAGCATTGGCGCGTGTGTGTACCTCTTTCGGCGCGGTCGCCCCGGGGACAAGCAGCTCTCGCTCATGTTTGGCTTCATCGGTCTCATGCAGCTTCTAGAGGCCCTGATGTGGCTCGATCAGAAGTGCGGCGACCTTAACCACTGCGCCACGCACGTCGCGCGCCTGCAGAACGCGTTCCAGCCGCTCGTCAGCCTCCTGATGGCGTTCATGTTTGCCCGCGACGAGGCCGCGTCGGCCAAACTCCCGCTCCTCCTCATCTTTGCCCTGTACGCGTACGCCTCGCTGCCGAGCATCATGAACGCTCCCATCGGGTGCAGCCAGCCGTGCGAGGGGTCGAAGCAGGGGCTCTCCTGGACGTACACCACGGGCTCGTCGGGCACGCCGTGGACGTGGTGGGTCTTCACGCTTGCGCTCGTCGCGCCTCTGTACACCCTCCCCCAAAACCGCTGGACCTTCATCGCCGTTTCGGTCGGCATATGGCTGCTCTCGATTCTTGTGGGGAAGCTGCGCTGCGGCGCCAATGGCGTGGGGGCCGAGGGCAGCCTGTGGTGCCTCATGGGGGCGTTCGTGCCCCTGCTCGCGATCTTTCTGAACCGCCCCGAGAATGGGCGCTGTGAATGGGAGTGACCGCCCTCCACAAATCCGGATTATCAACTCGCACTTGCCTGACGCGAATGTCGTACATTGTATGATCTCCGGGCGTGATGTGTGCCCGCTGAACCTTGCGAGTCTTCCCACCGGGAAGAAGTGCGAGCCTCCTTGGGCCGACTCGTACCTGAAACATGTATTGGTGGCCACCCAGCTCAAAGTGAGGACTGGTCTTTCTCTTTCGCGTCCCGATGGTGTTCCAGGTGGCGCACAGCTTTGCAAGTATGCTTCGATTCGACCCTTTGTTGAGCCACATGTACAAACCGACATCCACCTTGATGACAGCCAAAAGGTACTTCTTTTCGTTGATCTTGTACGAGGGCGGGGATGCCATTTTTATTGAGTGGAGTGGCACAAAGAACTTGTCGCAGACGTGTACAGGTTTGATGTGGCTACCCGCCGACCGCCCAGTCGTGATGGTAGACGCGATGCTGCAGCCAGATGATGTACGCGGCCACGAGGAGGAGGCAGATCTGCACAATCCCGGACCAATTGAACGAGGCGGCCGAGTTCCAAAGTGGCTGGAAGAGATACACACCGATCCACACGGTCACGAGCAGGACGATGCCCATCAGGATCATGAACACGTTGCGGTCGGCCTCGTAGCTGCGCTCGACGACCGCGACCTTGTGCGGGAACCCTTCATGATACAGCTTCTTGTCAACCGGCATACAGGAAAAGGTCTTGCCCAGGGTCGACGGAAAAAAGAGAGAGGCCGCCGCCTTTCCCCTCCCAGGGCACAAACCATTCGGGGGCGGCCTCCTCTTTCGAGGATGGACTCGACGGCGTCACCGAGCGGTCGCTCGGAGCGACCAGCGGCCTGCGGCGCGTGTGCCCCAGCCACCTCATCGAGCGGGCGAGAAGAAACGTGTCGACGTCGCACCCGACCTCGGCGTCGATCATCCGTTCTTGGAATAGCCTCCGGCGCACCGAGTCGCGGAGCGAGGGAAGGCACGTGATCAGAGGAAGGTACAGTAAGGAATCTCATGCACTTGGGTTCTCTTAATGGTAGTGTCTCTTATCGCTGGGTCCACACTGTAGGAAGACAGGTCTCTGCGGCACATTGGGTAGGACGAGGCGTGTAGCGACAGCATACACTGGAGGCATATCGCGTGCGTGCAGGGGAAGCTGCACACCACTCTCTCTGCCAACACTTCAAAGCAAACCGGACATTCCCCGGCGTGTTCCATCGGCCACCTTTTGCTTACAACACGCGGATACTTTTTATCGCAAGAGCAGTAATACGACGAACGATGGCAGCCCCGCCGACGGCCGACCCCCCTCCCGTCACGTGCCAAGGATTCTATCCGACGAACAGGGACGCTCAGTCCCAGGGGGCGCATTTGACGTCAGGCAGCGCCAAGTCGTGCACCCAAAACGTGGGTGGTAACACCTATGGCTTCTGCTCCTGCAGCGACAGCGTGCCACGCTTCGTCAACCAGGGCAACAAGAACACGACCTGCGAGTGGATGTGCGCCAACACGCCGTCGACGTACACGTCCGACATACCGGCCATCGCAGGGACGCCCCAGAGCAAGTCGCTGAGCGACTTCAACACAATGCGCATCGAGAAGCTGGCCGGGGCCATGGCCGCGTTCCTCGTCGGGAGCGGACTGATGATATTCCACGTCATGGATCGGACGACGGTCGCCGTCGGAGGGGAGAAGTCGCTGGTGCAGCTGGTCAAGGCGACCAAGATTACGCCGGGCGCAAAATGAACCGCGGTCTAGGCGACGGCGCGCAGGAAATCCGTGAGCGCGCGCAGCCAGACCGCGGTCGTCTCGTCCAGAGTGTCGCCCATCGGAAGAGAGACGCGCAAGCGAATCGACACGATCGGCACAAAGTCTAGCAGTTCGGAGAAGGTCACGATGTGGAGACTGGCGACGCCCTCGTAGTAGATCAGCGACAGGTACCGATCGTAGAGGAGGCGGTATGCCAGCAGGCAAGGCTTGTCGCAGCGCCGGAAGACACAGACGCCTCTCTGGGGGTCCATGGGCGCGCTTTCCTTTTCGCTCCTTGCCATTTTTTGCGAGGGATCCGGTCTTTCGCTCACCGCCGCGAGTACCAGAGCAGGCAGTCCGTGGCATGCTGAAGCTTCCAGGTGCTCTGCAAGACCACGACGAGCAAGATCACGACGATGGCGAGCGCGACGTAGAGCACGATGCTCTGTGTGCGATCACGCTCGTCGAGCTGCTGTCGCAGTTTGGTTATCTCGGTGCAGAGGCGCTGTTGCGACCGCTCCTGCTTCTCTTTCGTCTCCTTGGATCGCTCCTTTTCTGGGGGCGGGCGGGATAGGTGGCCCACCTCCGTTTCGGCAGTCACCTTCGACGCCTCCTCCTGTGGGTCCCACACCTCCATCTCGGAGGTGCACGACTGCCAAGCGTCGTCCAGACACACGGATCCCATTCCTCTTAGCAGGGCGTGCTAAAAAAAAAATTCGGCTGTGCTTTCTCAGGACGCAGAGCGTCCGTCGCCACCCTCCTCATCGCGCTCCTCACCGCGCTCCTCAAATTGCGAGGCTCGAGACCGTGACGTCGGCGGGATGAGGAACGTCGTCACTGTAGATCGAGAGGGGCGCGCTTTGGTATCCAAGATCAACGCGTCGCTCAGTGCTGTCGTCGACGTGTCCATCGACGCGTCCGATTCCATGCCGGTCACGACGCTCAGCTTGTTCGCCGAGGCCTACCGACTGGAGCACCCAGAGGCAGATCTCTTCGAGCACACCCTCCCGGGAAAGTTTGGGGCATCGCTGCTCCGCGCGCCGGTGCACTTTGGGTGGGACCACGCCGCCACGATGGAGCCGGGCGACCTCGACCGGCTCCTCCTCCAGTACGCGGAGAACCGCCGGAACAAGATGCGACGCGACGTCATCGCCGGCACGCAGGGCGCTTTCAAGAGCGTCGCCAAGGAGACGCTGTCGGAAGACGAGGAGGAGGAAGAGCTCGACGAGGAGGAGGAGAACATGGACGAGCTGAGCGCCGACGAGGAGGACGAAGTCGACGAGAACTTTGGCAGCGATGAGGACGATGGCGAGGAGGAGGACGACGAGGCCTTCTGCGCAGAGTGAGAGTTCACTCCTCTCCGTCCTCTCCGTCCTCCTCTCCACCTTCGTCGTCCACGTAGCCCGTGTAACGCACGGTTGTTCCCTGCTCGCTTCTCCCACGTCTGCGTCTGGCTCGCACGTCTGCGATCATCTTTCGGATCAAGCCATTGTTCTTCTTGATGTACGTGCCATCTTTCGTCCTGAACTCAACCGGGATGTGCTCGTCGGTATCAGGGACCCTTGATGTTGTCGCGGAGCACCTTGCGGTGGCGCTTGGCGCCGCCCTTTCCTAGGCCCTTGCCGCCTTTCCCATAGTCTACCTCGGGTTGCATTGACGTCTTTGATTATCCAGTAAGGAAGAAAAAGATACATGAGGTGCCCTCGTCTAAAAGGCCATCCGTGTCCGATCTGCTGCCTGGAAAGTCTCCGACGCGAGCTAGACCAGTCGCCGATGAGCACCGATGCGCGTCTGCGCTGGATTCGGACCCGCAATGCGCTCTACCAGCATGGAGAGCGCCATTTTGGCTTCGATCGAGACTGGTGGAGCATGTTAGAGGCGTTCGAGGTCGTGGCGGCAGGAGCCTTGTTTGAGAAAGCGGTAGGAGCTGTGTGACGAGGCGTGCTGTGAATGCACGTGTTTTTTTCTACAGGAAAAAGATTTTACCGAGTCCTTTACTACATCCATGCAGGCGCCGAGCGCCGCGGGACACCACTTCAAAGACCCAGTGGTCTTCCAGTTGCTCTTACAGGGCAGAGATCTGCTGCCGCACGCAAGACAGCTGTCCGTAACAGAATACTCATAGATGCCTGAAATCAGGCAAAAAAAGTTTTGAGACACACCCTAAAATCGGTCCTCGGCTTCCGCCCTCTCCTCCTCGAGCACCTCGCGGATGCGCTTGTGTGCGACGCGCTTGGCTGCCGGCGCACCGGTGGCGTACGAGAGAGCGCCGAGCTCGGCCTGATAGCCGCAGACGTCGGCGAGACGGATGGTCATCGAGATGCACTCGCCCGACTGCTTGGGATTGCGCAGCGACTCGTGCATCCACTGGTCGTACGCCTCGCCAGTGAAGAAAAGCACCTGGCGGTCGGGCGTGTCGATGGTGCAGACGCGGCCGCGGGGCGGGTCGGTGAACTGGAACTGGCGCGGAACGGTGTCGTCGTCCGAGATCGAGAGCATGAGCACGGCACCCTTTCCGGCGTCGTGCGCGTTGTCGTAGTGCGTGCCGAGGCCCCAGCCGCGCTTGTGGCGCATCACCGCAACGCTCTCGGGGAGAAACGTCTCGAGCACCGCCTCGCCGGGCGCCGCCTCTTTTGCCAGCTCGAGTGCCTCGATGACGGCCGTGTACAGGTCGGGAAAATCGGAGTGGAACTGAACCATTCCTTCCTTGCCAAGATACTTGCCCGAGTGCCAGCCTTGGAAGTGCGCCGTCTTTCGGAAGCGCGGGAAGCGCTGGTACCACTCGAATTCGCCCGTGCGCGGCTTGGAGGTCTTGTCGTCAGGGTCACCCTCGGGCTTGCCGGTCGAGGGGTGGAAGAAGGCCCAGAGTGCGTCGCGTGCCTCTTTGGAGATGACCCTTTTGCACACGTATAGGCCGTTGGGCGTCGTCTTGGTCCAGGGCTTGGGCTTCTCAAACAGCGGCTCGACCACGGTGGCCTTGGCGACCTTGGCGGATTTGTGCATCGTGGGTCGCGTGTCAGTGAAGCCTGGTGCCTAGCGAAAGCACTGCCTGCGTGACGAGATGTGCTGTGAATGCACGTGTCTTTTCATCGCCGTCGCGGAGTTGCGCTCGATCGTGTGCCCGCGCAGTCGATTGAGAACAAAAAAATGCTTCCACGGGAGTAAAGTCGTGATGGGGCCCGCGTCCTACTCTGTGGTCACGTACGCTACCCACTCTGAGTTCATGTTTGACGAGCTCTCGTCTCGCATCTCTTCGCTTGTTGTCGGAGGGTGGGGCGCAAAGTGGCATGGCTTCATGGACAAGATCGCGTTCGTACGCGAGTACGCGGCAAAGCAGGAGGACGACCACATCATCATCTTTGTCGACGGGTTCGACACTCGCGTTGTCAAGGACCCGGCCCTCGCGGTCGAGCGATTCAAGACAGAGTTTTCTACCTACCGAGTGCTGGTCTCGTACGGCACACTTGAGTCCGAGAATTTCAGGGTCTTTCGGCGGCGCATCTTTGGCGTGAAAAGAGGTCCGGTGGCGAACTCGGGGCTCTACATGGGCTACGCAAAAGATCTGTACCGGTTGATGCGCTCCATAGAGTCGGTCGGCGTGTCGGACGACCAGCGCGCGCTCAACATCTTGCTGCAGACGCGCAAGATGTCGGGTCTGTGCATCGACGTCCAAAAGCGCATCTTCCACAACCTCTCATATGAGGAGCGCAAGGCATCCGGCTCACCCGCGTCCGACGCCGTGTTCTTGGGTTACAATGCGAGCATCACCATGACCCCGGCAAGCTGCAAAAAGATACTTAAATATGCGCAGAGCTTTTGGCCGGAGCTGGCCTCATTGGCCGTCGGGACTGCCATCGGCATCCTCGCCGTCTTCTTCCTCGATCGGTCATATCGCTGCAACTATGCGACGACCGCATTTGGCATCGCCTTTCCGATTGCCATGGTACCACTGCTCGCGGACTCCTCCGATGTCTGGTACACAAACGCGATCATCCTGTTGATCTCGACCATGCTAGCGTTTCACGTCACGCATCTGATCAAAGTCTGCACCGAGAAAAAGAGAGCCGAAGGAGGGCAACGCCATCCAGGCGGACGCTCTGTGTCCTAAGAACTCGCGTGTGACCATGTGAGATCCGCGGCGCTTTTTTTGCGTGTGTTGCGACACATCGGCCTTTGGATGCACTCACCCCTGGATCACAAAGTTGAGCGTGAAGCTCCAGACGGCGCCGTTCATCTGGTAGGCGGACCCGTCCGGGTTCTTGACTGCGATCGTGAAGCGGCTAAAGTCCTCGCCGCTGCTCAGCGCGATCTCTCGCGTGAGCGCCCGCTCCTCTCGGTAGCCCGGGTACAGGATCACCTTGGCGAATGGGCAGCTGACGTCGTTGAGGGACTGGTGGATCATGTTCGTGTTCCGCTTTCCGTCCGCCACGTAGATTAGCACGTAGTCGGGGCCCTCTAGGTTGAAGACGAACGGGGCAACGAACGTGTGAATCCCGTCGAGACGAAACTGGTACGCGCGTGCCTCGAAGCCGAGTCGCTCGTAGCCGACGCTGGAGGGCATGGCGGACGAGAAGTTGAAGTTGCTCGGCTCCACTGGGACACGGATCGTCACGACCTGGCGTCTGGAGCCATCGATCGCCCACAGACCCGTGTAGACAGAGAGGCGCACCCGCCTCGTGTCGGTGTAGACCTCGATCACCGCGGCAAAGACGCCGCCCACATCGAGTGCGTAGAGCGTCTCCCCGTCCACCTCGAACGTCTCCTTTGACGGTATGCAGAGTCGCACGACCTGCCCGACGACCAGTCCGTGCGCCGCTGGCAGGGACTGGAGCGTGGTGACGAACGTCGCGGTGCTGGCCGACGACGTGATCAGCTCGCCGAGGAGAGGCGGGGGCGCCTGGGCCTCCAGCTTGAACTTGGACTGGTACAGGTCCTCTCCCAGCGCGTACGTGTTGATGCGCATCACGGGGTTCTCCACGCTCGGGGGGTACGACACGTCTGCGAGCTTCAGTGGCGCGCCCTCGTACACACTCTCGCCCTCGTACGTGCTGTCGTCAAAGCCAAGTCGCCACGCCTCGATCGAGCTGCTCCCGCGGTTGAAGATGAGCTGGAACGTGCTGCCGCTGAGCGTCCTGAACACGAAGCGGCCCAGCTGCAGGGACGCGTCGACTGCCTCAAACGAGACAGTGATGTCCGGATCCATGCTCGCGAGGGCGGCACGCAGGTCGGATGCCAGCGTCTGGGGCGTGAACGTCCCGCAGTTCAGGGGGCGCATCATCATGACGCCGGTCGTGGTCATGATCACGATGTGCGACAGAGGGTGCTCGTCCTCTGAGTTTCGAGGACGGATGAGAAACCGATTGAGCTGCCGATCCCACTCCTGACGGAGGGGAAACGGTGGGCCCACGCCCATCGGACGCTTGACCGGGCCGTACCATCCAATGGTCAGGTTGACGTAGGGCCAAACGACGCTGCCCCCTCGGAGATCCGGCGCCGGATCGCTCGCGCCGGACCCATTCGGTCCGACGCCCTCGAAGACGGCGCAGTGAGGCCGGAGGTCGTGGCTCTGGGTCTGCTTCAGGAGTGCGCGCTGCGCAAAGTCGTCTTGGGCCACGCAGGGGCCGAGTGTGGCGGGGTCGAGAGGGCGGCGGCGAAAGATCTTCTCCTGATAGCCTCCATAGAATCCGAGCATCGAGGCGAGATTGTCGCCGACCACGCTCACCTTGACGCTGCGATCCTCGAGATAGACTGTGGACACGATCGTCTCGTTTGATACCGCGTCATAGGTGACGTTCGCGACCGGCGAGAGTCCACCCACGCCTCGCAGCGCGGCAGTCAGGACGGACGACATGTGCGCCGGGCTCGGTGGCGATGGGCACCAGAGGATGCCTCCGCCGCCCCCTGCCGGCAGCGGGCTCGGCGGTGTGGCCAGAACCAGGTAGAAGACATTCGACGCCTCCCCCTGGAACAGACGACCTTCATTCAGCGCCTTGGACAGATTCATTTCCGCACCGAATGGAGCTCCCACGATGTGGACCTGCTCGTTCCAGGAATCCCACTGGCGGATGAGAGGACGGATGCCGGCCCACAACCCATGCTCGAGCGAGGTCGTGATGCGGAGCCGACTCGCAAACGCCTCCCATGTAAAGTCCGACACGTAGTTGTACTGGAGTGGGAGCAGCAGCCGCGCGGTGAACGTCTCGCCCTCCAGGGCGGGAGCCTGTTCGGACACCTCGAGCAGTCGGTTGGAAGGACCGATGACACACCGCTCCCGGAAGTAGACCCTTTGCCAGCCTTCCTCGATCGTCTGCTGCTGCAAGGGAAGCTCGATCGATCCCAGCTGGATCCGCGTGGGCCTCTGCCGCGCAGCGCCGGACTGCACGTCAAACGTCCACCCGTCCTCGCCAAATGCGACCGCACCGTTTGTGCGAAAGCTCATGCTGTATACATCCTGCGGGCCCTGCTGCTGCCCGGACATATTTCTCTCTTTCGATAGAAAAGATATTTTACGAATCTTGTGGAACACAGACGCATGGATATTTTTTATTGCGTCAAACTCCAAGCGCAAACGCCACCCTCCATCCCCCCCCCGTCCGACCACCCGCTCAAAATGCTCACCGACGTGTTAACCGAAGACCTCTGGTCGATTCTAGTGTCCTTTGTCTCGATACACGACATGGGGTCCATTGCATGCACGTGTCGCAACTGGAGACGCGTCGTATCCCTCTGTTTTATCGACCGTGCCTTCGCCCAGGCGTATGCAGTCTCTGTCCTGGGCGACCCCGCCTTCTGGAGAAACGCCTCCCTCCGACCCGTCGCCACTCGCCGTTCCCTACCAAGCTACCGACTGGAGATTAAGCGCATCGAAGAGTTCAAGCGCACAGGGGGGCGCCAGAGGCTCGCCGCGTGCGAGCTCTACGAGATATGGCCCCTGATCGACGGCAAATGAAACTCGGGACGCAGAGCCGGATGACTGTGCCATCCTCTACTTGTACGACACCTGCTTCGCGGCGACGATCGGAAAGAGCGTTTCGAGGATCTTCTTGTACTCCTTGAGACGTTCCGTGTGCGTCTTCCCCGGGTTCGCGCGGATCTCACTGTTGCAGTTCGATGGTTCGTGGCCGCCTCCTTGGATGGAGATCTTGAAGGCACCGTCGCCCACGACGTCGTTGTTGTCCTTGTCATTGATCCACGAGTCGACGATCTTCAGGTAGCCGTCCGCCTTGAGCGCAAAGTGGCCGACGACGATGCGCTCGAGCTCGGGGCGGTGTTTGATGTTCCACCCCTCCTTCAGCCCCATCTTCATCTTGCCCTTGAGGAGCGCATCCGCCTTCTTATCCTGGAGCGCCGCGAGGATCGGCCCGATGATGGCATAAAGGATCGAGCACTCGCGCGTCGTCTGGTTGTAGACGCGGCTCTCCTTGATGTTTTCCGCGGTAAGATGCTCGCGCCCGGGCTCGTTGTGGAAGGCGTCGGCCGTAAAGAAAAAGGTCTGCATCGAGAGCAGGACCTGGCGGATGTTCGAAGTGCTGGCGTTCCATTTCTCGGACTCGTGCCCCCCCCAAGTGCCGAGGAGGGAGAGGCAGATCTCGCCCTTCGGGTAGATGTTCGGGTTGAAGCCGTGGCGACCTCCCGATGTGTAGAACATGCTCACGTTCGGCGGTTCGTTCGGGTAACTGTTGGGGAAGATGAAGTCAAAGACGAAGATGCCCTGGTACGGGATAATCGGGTCCATCGGCGCAACGACGGGGAACGACGCGAGGCGCATGTCCCCGGCGTTCCAGATCTCGTATATCGCGCAGTTGCCGTGGCGCAGGTCGTTGCGCGCGCTGGGCTTCCGCTCCTTCAGCAGGGCCTTGGTGGGGATCGGCCCGAAATCCCCGAGGATGTCCATGCCGCACTTTTGCTTCACATCCTTGAGAATATAGAAGGTGCCGTTGGGACCGTACGTGTGCTCGAAAATGTTGACGTCCGTGACGAAATGGGCCTCCATCGTCTCTCGGTAGAGCCGGTCCTCGACGGACTCAGATGCGACGGGCTCGACGACCTGGATGAAGCCATGCGTCTTGCACGAATGGCCGCAATCGTACAGCATGTCCCAACCCTCGCCGAGATCGGAAGCGTCCAAGCACATATCCAGTACCGCCGGCGTCACGATCGAGGGCGCCGCGACCGAGCGAAGGTCAGTATGGTCAACGACGGCTTTGGTCAGGGCGGCGGACCACCAGATCAGTTTCTTGGTATTCTGGATCTCGGGGGCGCCCTCCTTGTAGTTGGAGTGGATCAGTTTGTCGATACTTTCCACCTCAATGAGGCCTAGCTGGATGAAAGTGCCCAAACAAGAGTCTGCGAGCACCAGGGCGATCGACTTCATATCCTTCTCTTTGAGCAAGATATCAGTGAACCAGTAAATGTACGCGCATCGCATGTCGCAAATGTCGGCGAGCTTGGTCGCAATTTTCTTCTGCACCGCGGCGAACGCTCCCGCCGAGCTGCTAGCCATATCGATCGACGAGCTGCTAGCATATGCGCCGACCCGGTCCCCGCGCACGATGGTATCGCGCTTCTCGACGTAGGTGACGAAGCCGCTGGAGTTCGTCTCCAACCACTTGCAGAGCCCTTTGGCGAGGTCGTCGCGTCGCATCCAGTGACCGTTGGCACTGAAGAGCGAGCCCAGGTGCGAGAGTTTGACCTCCAGAGGGTGGTAAGCGAGCCGCGACAGGTCGACCTTGAGGTCACAAGAGTTAAAGAGGCCGGAGAGGGTCATGACGACGTCGGTAAGCGTGCACTGCTTGGTCGAGTTCGCACGCTTCCACGAGCCCGGGCGCAAGTGCGGAAAGTCCATGGCCGCGTGACCGACGTAACCGAGGAGGTAGGGCGAGACGACCTCCACCATCCACGGAGTCACGGGGTAGCCTCCGAGCTGGAAGTGAAGCTTCACCACGATGGTGCCGTCCGAACGCTGGCCACCGTCGCCGATGAAGGAAGCGGGGAAGTTGACGAGCACGTGATGCGCGTGCAGGCTTGCGGTGATCCGCACAAACGGGTTGGACATGAAGTTGGAGAACTCCACACCGAGCACGTTGATGCTGCGCATTGCGTCGTAGCTCTCGATGTCGAACATGCATTTTGTGGCGATATGGGGGAGGCAAAACACGTCTGACTGAAGAAGCACAGCCTCGACACTGAGATAGGGGATCGACTCCCTCCCATTATTGAGCTTCTCGAGCAACTCCGTCGCACGACCGGCCTCAGCGCTGCGCGCGGCGCCGGCCGTCGCGAGGAGCTTTGCGTCGTGCTCGTCGGTCGGCGCGCGCTTGTCTTGCTCTGAGAGTACGTCCAAATGGCTCCCCGTGCGCTTCTTGGTTAGCATGGAGGACGACATGACGATCACGGCAACGGGGCGTGCGACTGCTTGCTGTGGGCCAGGGCTCGGTTCCTTGGAGTGGTGCCTATGCAGCCAGGGCGCTTGGAAAATCTCGGTATATCTCCTGTCCCATAGGCACTACAAGTGAATAGGTATGTGTTGCATTTGTGATGCACTAGGAGCCCGTTATCGTGCGTCGATTGATAATGATGCAAGCAATCCACCGTAGGGATATCTCGACATCCGCCAGA
>MDSY01017567.1_pt1 | contig 16263 bp, 14 predicted proteins | sample 811131 | NCBI WGS metagenome assembly MDSY01 (sample SAMN05326643, study PRJNA326480) | marine metagenome | isolation source: seawater | place: Atlantic Ocean: South West | collected 2010
AAAAATATTAGAAATTTCAAAAAGATTAGGAGGTGTCTTAAAAGATTTACAATTTGGAAATGAGATATTTTACAACGGGTGTCAATATTTAGATACTGGCTCAGATTGGTTTAAAAGTCTCCAAAATCGTAAATTATTCAGCAGACAATTTAAATTTTTTAATTGTAAATACGGAAGTCTTACTGATTTTGAAAATAAAGAGATTTATTCTAGAAATTACCCCGAACCAATATTTGAAAAAAAATTCAAAAACATTAGTCTAAAAAATAAAAATTTAATAACATTACAAGATAGGCTGGATTGCTACCCCAAAAGTGTTCAATCTAATTTAAAAAAGTGGGTTATTAAGTTTGGAATAAATACTAAGGAAATATCTGCAATTAGTGCTGAAAATGGATTGATGATATCAAGAATTTTCTTAAAGAAACATTTGACCGAATTAAAAAAATATAAACTTAAAAATAACTTAGCTGATACATTATACGGAATACCAAAAACAAATTTAAAATTAAAAAGTTTAAAAGTAGCAGTGCCAAATAAGGGGTACAATAATTTTTTTGAAAAATTTAAAAAGGAATTAATATCTCAAAAAATTGAATTAAAATTTTCATCATCAATTAAGCCATATTACGATAAAAAAAATTTCTCTATTAAAAGCTTCAACGAGTTAATTGATACGGAAAAAATAATTTGGTCAACTAATCCAACAAAGTTAATCGAATCTAGTAAAATTGGTAATTTAGAGTCGAAATTTATATTTGTGAGAATGTTTTGTTTGAATTTAAATGTAAATTTAAAAGAAAATTTTTATATTAATGTTTTTTCTCACAAATTGAATATCTTTAGAATGTATTGCTATAAACTTAATGGAAAATCTAAAATTACAATTGAATGTTTCAAAGAACAAAAAGATCTAAACAGTATTTATAAAAAAATTAATCAAATTTTTTTAAAATTTAAGATAAATCTCAAACTTAAAAAAAATCAAAAATTTTTTACTGTTTTACAAAAAAGATTTTTTTTAACATCAGTTAATGACAAAAAAACTCTAGATGATTTCTACGTCAAAACAATAAAAAGTAATATTATTAATGGTGCGTGGGAAATTTATCATCGTGAAAAAAAGATTAATAAAATTAATTCTTTTTTATGAAAAATTTAATAAATATAAATCAAAATTTATTTTTAAAAAATCTTTCAATAAAAAATATTAATCAAAATTATCTAAACTGGTTTCAGGATCAAGAAATAAAAAGGAATATTATTAATACAAATTTTTTTAAACTTAGTGACTTAAAAAAATACTTTTTAAAAGAAAAAAAGAAAAAAAATACAATTTTTTTTGGAATATTTTATAAAAAAAAACATATAGGAAATCTAAAGTATGAAGGTATTTACAAAAATTCTAGAAAAGCTTCATTTGGAATTTTAATTGGAAATAAGAATTATAGAGGAAAAGAAATCGGATATAAGGTTATAAATAAATCTATAAATTTTTTGATTGAAAAGTATAGAATTAAAAAATTTATAATTTCCTGCAAAAAAAATAATTATAAAGCCTTAAATCTTTATAAGAAATTGGGATTTAGAATCATTAAGAATTTAAATAATCAGGTATTTCTTGAATTAGATGTATTTTTATCAAAAGTTGTTATAGGAACTGCTAATTTTAAAAACATTTATGGTATTAGAAAAAAAATTGTTAAAAAAAATGATATTAAAAATATTTTAAACTATGCAAGAAAAATTAATATTAAATATATTGATACTGCTTCAAATTACGGTTTAAGCGAAAAAGTTTTAGGAAATACGATTAAAAATGATTTTGAAATTATATCTAAATTTTCTAAAATAGATTTTAAACTGCCAAGTGTTAAAGAACAAATTGAAAGCAACTTAAAAAAATCCCTATTTCGCTTGAAGAAAAAAAGTCTCTATGGTTACTTGGTACATGAAGCTAATGACCTAATTTCTAGTAATGGAAAAAAGATAGTAGAGGCATTAATTCATTTAAAAAAAAGAGGAAAAATAAAAAAAATAGGTGTTTCAATTTACACTACTACCGAATTAAATAAAATATTGAAAATTTTTAAACCAGATATAATTCAAGTACCAATTAATATTTTAAATCAACAATTTATAAAAAAAAACTACCTAAGAAAAATTAAAAAACTTGGTATAGAAATACATGCTAGATCTTTGTTTTTTCAGGGTCTTTTATTGAGAGATAATTATAAGTTTTTACCTACAAAAAATAAATTAAGAAAAAAAATTGAACATTTAAACTATGTTTGTAAAAAAAAATCCTTACCAAAATTAATGTTATTAATTAAATTCGTAGCACAAATTTCAGAAATCAATAAGATAGTTTTGGGAATTGACAGCGCTAATCAATTAAAAAAAATCATTAACGCTAATAATAGTCCAGAACTAGCTGTGAATTTTTCAAGATATTCTGTTAAAGAGAAGGAAATTTTAGATCCTAGATTATGGTAAAAAAATTAAAAACTGCAATAATTCTTCAAGCTAGAGAGTCATCAATTAGATTTCCTAATAAAGTATTTGCTAGCATCAAGGGTCAGCCTATTATTTTAAGACTTTTAAATAGACTTAAGAATTCCAAACAAAAAAATCAGCTTATAGTCGCTATCCCAAATAAAAAATCAAATAATAAATTAAACAAATTATTAAAGAAAAATAAATTTGATGTTTTCAGAGGAGATGAAAAAAATGTATTAAAAAGATATTATTATGCTGCAAAAAAATACAAAATTGACATCATAGTTCGTATTACTGCTGATTGCCCACTATCAGATCCAAAGTTAATCGATAAATTTGTGCATATTTTAAAACAAAAAAAATTAGATTATTTAAGTAATACTCTTAATCCAACTTATCCTGATGGTTTAGATGTAGAGGTTTTCACATTTTCAGCTTTAGAATTAGCTTTTAAGAATGTTAAGACAAATTACGACAAGGAACATGTAACACCTTATATTAAAAGAATGAAAAATTTTAAAAAATTAAATTTTAAGAACAGTGAAAACTTATCAAATCTTAGATGTACGGTTGATGAAAAATCAGATCTAATAACAATTGAACATGTTTTTAATAAATTAAAAAATAACTTTAATTGGAAAGATATTTTCGAGTTAATTAAAAAAGATATAAATATATTTACGAATAAAAGCAGTAGTTCTCGAAATGAGGGGGCTTATTTATCTAGCGGTCAAAAAATGTGGATACGTGCGCAAAATGTAATACCAGGTGGTACTATGCTTTTTTCTAAAAACCCAGATCTTTTTTTACCAAAAAAATGGCCAGCTTATTTTTCAAAAGCTAAAGGGTGCCATATTTGGGATCTAGACAATAATAAATATTTAGACATGTCTTATATGGGAGTTGGAACAAATGTATTAGGATATGCTAACCACAAAATAGATAAAAAAGTTATTAATTCAATTAAGAACTCAAATATGAGCACACTAAATAGCATCCATGAAATAACTTTAGCTGAAAAGTTAATTGATATTCATAATTGGGCAGATAAGGTTAGATTTACTAGAAGCGGTGGAGAGGCTAATGCTGTAGCAATTAGGCTTGCCAGAGCTTTTACAAAAAAAGATAATATAGCAATATGTGGCTATCATGGTTGGCACGATTGGTATTTATCTTCTAACTTATCAAACAAAAAAAATTTAGATAAACATTTACTAAAGAATCTCAATATCTTAGGAGTACCTAAAAAGTTAAAAGGAACAGTTTTTCCATTCAAATATAATGATTTTTCAACACTAAAAAAATTAATTAAAACTAAGAATATAGGAACAATAAAGATGGAAGTTGTTAGGAATGTATTGCCAAAAAATAACTTTCTAAAAAAAGTTCGAGAGATAGCAACTAAAAATAATATAGTTTTAATTTTTGATGAGTGTACATCAGGGTTTAGAGGATCTTTTGGTGGTGCACACAAACTTTACAGAGTAAATCCTGATGTAGCGATTTTTGGTAAAGCTATTGGAAATGGTTACGCTATTAATGCAATAATTGGAAAAAAACAAATAATGGATATGGCTAACAATACATTTATTAGTAGTACATTTTGGACAGAAAAAATTGGCTATATTGCAGCAATTTCAACTTTAGATGAAATGAAAAAAATAAAATCTTGGAAACAAGTAAACAAAGCAGGGTCTAAGGTAAAAAATTTTTGGAAGAGTGAGTCAAAAAAATATAAAATTAAGTTAATTACTCAAGGTCTTAATTCTTTACCTTCTTTTTATATAGTGTCAAAAAATTGGTTAAAATATAAAACATTAATCACTCAAGAACTTCTTGTAGATAAAATATTAGGTACTAATGCTTTTTATCCGTCAATTTTCCACGATAATAAGTTGTTAAAAAAATATTTTTTTTCGATGAAGAGAATTTTTAAATTAATTTCTTCCTGTGAAAGAAATAAAAAAAATATAAATGAATTGTTAAGTTCACCAGTGGCGTTAACAGGTTTTAAAAGGCTTAATTGATGATTAAGATTTTAGAAAAAAAAATCGTATTTAAACCATATAAAAAAGTCGACTTAGTTTTATTAGATGAAAATTGTTCTAATTTAAATTTTAGTTTTCTTAAATGTAAGATAATTAAGAACAATGAAATAAATATTTACCATTTAATAATATCTCTGTTAAAATTTATACTTAATTTTTACAAAAAAAAAAATTTATCTGACTACTATTTTATAGAGATAATTAATCATTTAAATCCAGAAATTGGTCTTGGCTGTGAAGTTGATTATAGAATTTTAAAGTTTATAAAGTATTTTCCCAAAAAGATAAGCATCATGTACCAATTTACATTTTATAACTTTAAATACAAAGAAATAACTAAAAAAAATCTTTTAAAATATGCAAAAAGTAAAAAAGTAAAATGTGACTATTTTTTCATATGGAATAAAAAATTTAAAAATTATTTTGATTATTTCGATACTAAATTTATTGTAAATGGTTCTACTCGTAATAATGAAATAATAACTAAACCTTCTAAAAAAAAATATGATATACTTTTTGTTTCAGAATTTCGTAAACCTGTAAAATCTTATTACGGAACAAATAATCATTATTTATCGATGAAACTTATTGATGCTTCATCATCGTATATTTACAAAATATTAGAAAAATTAAGACTTTCAAACAAAATAAAAATTTGTGTTGGGTTAACCTCTAATCGAGGAGATAAAGTTGGCAAGATAAAAAAAATTGATGAAAATAAATTTATTCAAAGAGATCTAAAAAAATACTATACTGAAAATACCCATTCTTACAATATTGCTGAAAAATCTAAAATAATAATTTCTTTACACTCAACATTGGGGCCAGAATTGTTAGCTCGAGGCCATAAAGTTCTATTTTTAAATCCTGACCATTTCTTCTTTGATGTAGATTTCATAAAAATTTACAAGCATCCATTTCTGAATATCTCTTATAAAGAAAGCGATATAACTAAAAATATAGAACAATTAATTAAACTAAGGGAATCAAGGTGGAAAAAAATTTTAGATATAAAGAACTTTCCAATTCCCTTTGATAAGAATAATTTATTAATTAAAAAAACTTTAAAAAATATTCTAAAAAAATAATCCATATTATTTTGAATAATAAAAAAAAAACAAAAATTCTTATACTTGGTGGAACTGGTTTTATCGGTTACCATTTAATAAAAAAATGCGTCCAAATTAAATGGGATGTGACTACTATTTCTAAAAGCATCCCCTTAGGAGAAAAATTTATAAAAGGAGTAAAATATAAAAAGTTAGATCTGAAAAAATTTAAAAATTTAAAGAAAATTAAAAAAAATTATGATTATATAGTAAATTCATCTGGTTATATAAACAACAATATTAAGACAAAATATAAAAAAGATCATTTTAAAATATTAAAAAATCTAGTCGATCATTTTAAATATTCTAAAATTAAGAGTTTTTTACAAATTGGCTCAAGCGCGGAGTATGGTGGAAAAAAATCACCACAATTTGAAACTGCAAAATGTAAACCTAAATCACCTTATGGAAGAGATAAGTTAAATTGTACAAATTATTTGATCAAAGCTTATAAATTATTTGGATTTCCTTCTGTAATATTTAGAGTTTATCAAGCATATGGGCCTATGCAAGATACAAACAGACTAATTCCTATAGTTGCGAAAGCTTGTTATTTTAATAAAAAATTCGATTGTTCTGAAGGAAGCCAGATCAGAGATTTTATTTACATAGATGACATAATTACAAGTATTATTAAAGCTTTAAAAACTAAAAAAACTAATGGACAAATTTTCAATATCGGAAGCGGTAAAAAAGTTTCTATTAAATTTATAATAAATTTCACAAAGAATTTTTATAAAAAAGGCATTCCAATTTATGGCAAAATAAGATTAAGAAAAGATGAAAGTAAAGCCATTTATCCTAATATAGATAAGTCATATTACTTCTTTAATTTAAAACCAAAAAAGTCTCTTAGAATAAATCTTTTAAAAACTTTGAAGTTTTATAAAAAAAAATATAAGTGTATTAATTAATTCATAAAATGAAAAAAAATAAAAAAATTGTTGCAATAATACCAATAAAATCAGTTTCAAAAAGAATAAGAGGAAAAAACTTTAAACTGATTAATGGAAAGCCTCTTTATTCAATTTTGTTAAATAAATTAAAAAAGTGTAATTTTGATGAAGTTTATGTAGACACCGATAGTTTAGAAATAAAGAAATTTTGTAATATAAATCAAATTAAAATTATTAATAGATTGCCAAGACTAGCAAAAGATAATGCTAACGGAAATGATTTGCTTAATTATCATCAAACTATAATTAAAGCTGATATTTATTTTCAATTATTCGTAACTGCACCTTTGTTAAGTATTAAATCGATAAATAAGTGTATTAAAATTTTAAAACAAAATAAAAAATATGACTCAATACTAACAATTAAAACAATTTATTCGTGGTTCTGGTTCAGAAATAAACCAGTGAATTATAAAACAAATGTATTACCCAGAAGTCAAGATGCAGAGCCGATAGTCCAAGAAACGACCGGTTTATATGGAATAAGGGAAAAAGTATTAAAAAAAAAGAAATGCAGAATTGGAAATAAACCTTATTTTTTTGAAGTTAGTGATAGCGAAACAATAGACTTAGATAATAAAAAAGATTTGGAATATTTAAAATATGTTTTAAAAAAATGAAAAATTATGCATTTAACAAAAAAACTTTTAAGTATGCCTGCATACTCACTACCGGAAGAACAGGAAGTGACTATTTACAAGGTTGTCTGGATGGGGTACCTGGTATTATCACTTTTAGTGGCGAGGTTCCTTTTTATAAATTTATAAAGCAATCTAGGGTTCAAAGTTTTCTTAGAAATAGAGAATATAATAATTTAATTAAATTATTTATCAAAAAACACTATAATTTATTTTACAAAGATAAGTTAGAAAATAAAGAATTAAATATTAATACAAATAGATTTATAAAAATTTTTTTAAATCTTTCACTAAAAAAAAATTTAGACCAAAAAATTTTTTTAAAGAATATTTATTTGGCATACCATTTAACTTTGAAAAGAAAAATTTTAAAATCTAATACAATTGTACACCATTCACATCATGTTAAAGAAACAGAATCTTTCATAAAAGATTTTAAAAATACAAAGTTATTAATAACTATTCGTGATCCAAGAGCAAATTTAAAATCTGGTATCCAGAATTGGTTTAATTATGATAAAAAAAAAAGAAGTTTAGAACATTCTTACTTATATTTAAGAAGAATCCATGATGATTTTAGTTATGCTTTAAAAAAAAAAAATAAATATTTTGTAAGATTAGAAGATATGCAACATTCAATTAAAAAAAGAAAAATTCTAAATTTTTTGAGCGTTAAATTTTCAAATAAGGTAAATCTATCAACATTTGCTGACAAGATATGGAAAGGGGACAAGTTATCAAAATTTAATATTAGAGACGGAAAATTTAATAAGGCTAATCTCAATAATAATTGGAAATTTTTTTTTTCTGAAACTGATCTAAGAATTTTAAATTTTTTATACTATGATTATAAAAAACAAGGTTATTTTTTTGAAAAAGTAAAATTTGAAAAAAAATTACTAATCCCATTTTTGTTTCTTTTGCCTTTTAAATTTGAAAAAAAATTATTTATGGAAATAATCTTTTTTAAAAAATCATTTATTTTTTCCATCAAAAGTATCTATTTTTATTTAAGAAAAATATTATTTCTCTACAAAATTTATTTTCAAAGAATCTAAATTATGAAAAAAATAAAGATCTTTTGTACACTTGGACCATCATCTTTAAAACCAAACTTTTTAAAGTTTGCAAATAAAAATATAGATTTATTAAGGTTAAATATGTCTCATCTTAATATTAATGAACTTAAAAGAAGTATAAAATTTGTTAGGAAGTATACCAAAGTTCCAATATGTATTGATACCGAAGGGGCTCAAATAAGAAGCAAAGTAAAAAAAAGTAAATTTTACACAAAAGGTTCAACTATCAATATTTTCAAAAATAAATCTTTTTTTTTATATCCCAAAGATATTTTTAAAAAAATTAAGAACAAAGATATTTTAGATATTGGGTTTGAAGGTCTTAAAATAAGAGTAAAAAAAATTAAAAAAGAAAAGATAATTTGCAAAGTTCTAAATAGTGGTTTACTAGAAAACAACAAAGGTATCCATTTAAGCAATAGGCAAATAAAATTAGATTATATAACCGATAAAGATAGATATGCAATTAGTGTTGGTAAAAAAAATAAAATTAATAATTATGCACTCTCGTTTGTTAACTCAGCTTCAGATATTTATAAATTCAAAAAAAAATTAGATAAAGAAAAGAAAATTTATAAATTAGAAACCAAAAGTGCTATTAAAAATTTAACATCAATTTTAAAAGCTGGAGAAAACTTTCTTATTGATAGAGGAGATTTATCTAAAGAAATAAGTATTGAAAATATACCTTTGGCACAAAGAAATATTTTGAAAAAAAGTAGAAAAATGAAAAAAAAGATCTTCATAGCTACAAACTTTCTAGAGAGCATGATTGAAAAAAGCTATCCTACCAGAGCAGAAGTTAATGATGTTTATAACGCAATTGAATTGGGAGCAGAAGGAATAGTTTTAGCTGCAGAAACAGCAATTGGTAAATATCCAATTGAATGTGTAAAGCTTATAAAAAAAATAAACAAAAGTGTTAAAAATTAATTTGGCATGGAAAGTAAAAATATAATTTTAGCTCAAACTATCGCTGAATTTAAGTTTATTAAAGAGCGGGTAAATGAAAATATTTATTGTTTACCATTAAATTTAGACCTAATTGTTTACTGTGAATTAAATCAAATACCTTATCTTAATCCAGCAGATTATCTTGATAATTCTGTTCATAAAGAAGGTTTAATTGATTCAGATAACTTTTTAAAAACTATTAATCTAAAAAAAATTAAAGAAAATATTGTCAAATCAAGATATAAAAACTTGTCAAGAAATTATTTTAATTCTATTTTTTTTTTAAAATATCTAGTTAATCAAATTAAAAAAAAAGAAAATGTAAAAAAAATTTACCTTTCTGGTTGGAAAAAGAGTGATCTCTATACTCCCAACAAGAATTTCATTTTATCAGAAATATGTAAAAAATTGTTCAAAAATATTTTTATAATAAGTCATGATCAATACACAAGTAAATTTATCGTTAAAGAATATAAAATTGATGATATAGCTTCAATATCTAAAAAAAATATAATTTTTTTAAATTTCAATTATAATTTTAAACGAATATTATTTAGATTAATTATAAATAGAAAAAAAATTACTTATATTTCTTTCCATAAAATTAAATTTTTCAAAAGATTAATTATAAAATTATTAGGTATAAAAATTTATTTTTTAAAAGAAACTGATAAAAATGAAAAAATAAAATTTAATTTACCCAATATAAAGATCTATAAAAAATCTAAAGAAATTACACAATTGTTCAATTTAAGATCAAATTTTTTTAAATATCAACTTATTGATTTGATACAAAGATGCAATGGTATCAAAAAGTTAATTTCTCAACTCAAACCTAAATTGGCTCTGGTTAATAATGTAAGAGGTGTTGATGGATACTTAGGTAAACTGTCTCAAATATATAAATTTAACTCTATATGCATTAGCCACGGTACCGTAGCAGAGGCTTTTGGCAAGCATGATAAAATATATAAAAAAATAATAGTAGAAAATGTTTTTTCAGGAGATGCTAAATATTTTGCTTTACAAACTAAGATTGCTAAGAGATCTCTTTTTACTCATAAGATAAAAGGCAAACCCATTGAAACAGGTAATATTATATTTGCAACTAATAATAATTATAAACGAAGTAATAAATATATTTTATATGCAGTAACTATGAAAGATTTTATAAATTATCAATTTTTTGGAGTTGAAATGTATTATGAATATTTTGAAAATTTAAAAAAACTTGATCAAATATCTAATAAAAATGAATTTAAAATAATTGTAAAACCTCATCCTTCTATTAGTTACCTTAAAAATGATTTAAAAAAATTATTTCCAAATCTTATTTTTTCTAACAAAAAAATAGACATATTACTTAAAAAAGTTTTTGCTACTATATCATTTTCTTCATCTGTAATTGAAGATTCTATTTGCAGCAAGATTCCAGTTATATTATTTGACCAATGGAGAAGATATAAACATTGTATAAGTTGCTCCGATGTTAAAAAAAGAAACAAATTAGTCTACTATGTAAATAATTTAGAGAAATTAACATTAGCAATTCATTCTATAAAAAATAGTAAAAAATTTAATTATTCCCAGTATCTTTTTCATGAAAATAATGTAAAAAAAAATATTGATAATCTTTTATATCGTTTTACTTAATGAAAAATAAAAAAATAATTTTAGTCATAGGCTTAGCAGGTTCAGGCAAAAGTACTTTAGCAAAAAGTTTATCTAAAAAACTTAATGCAACCTGGTTAAATGCCGATAAAGTAAGATCGAGATTTAAAGATTGGGATTTTTCAAGAAAAGGAATACTAAGACAATCCAGAAGAATGTATGAGCTGGCTTCTTCAATTAATAATAAATATGTAGTTGCCGATTTTATTTGTCCATATAAGGAAGGAAGGAAAATTTTCAAATATGATTATTTGATTTGGGTGGATACAATCAAGAAATCTAGATTTAAAAAGAAAAAATTAGAAAGAATTTTTCAAAAACCGTTCAAGTATGATTTAAAAGTTACATCAAAAAATCACAAATATTGGACAAAACTAGCACTAGATAAAGTTATTAATTATAGATGGAGTAATAAAAAATCTACCGCTTTAATGCTTGGAAGATACCAGCCTTTTCACTTAGGTCACAAAAAATTATTTGAAAAAAGTTTAGAAAAAGTCGACCAAGTATTAATTTGTGTAAAGGACGTCTATAATCTAGGGGACAATCCCTTTAAGTTTAGTGAAGTAAAAAAGTTAATAAACCAAAAACTTTACAAAGAATTTAAAGATAGATATAAGATTATTAAACTGCCAAACATTACCAACATTTTTTATGGTCGAAAAGTGGGATACAATATTGAGAAAATTAATCTTGAAAAAAAAATAAGAAATATATCAGCTACTAAGATAAGAAAGATTCTTAGAAAAAAAAATAAAATAAAATAACTATTTATGAAAATATTACCAAAAAAATTTGTATATTATGTTGAAAGAAAACCTCATTGGCTAAGTAATAGACAAGGTTATTTTACAATGGAAAGAAATGAAAGAGTTGATGATTTTCCAAAATCTTTCATGAAAAAAATAAAAAACGAGGTTAAATCATTTGATCTTAGAACTTATCCAGACACACATTTAATATACGAGGAAGTAGCCAAGTGGCTTAAAGTGAAAAATGATCAAATTATAATTCATGAGGGCGCAGATGGAGGACTACTAAGAGTTTTTGATGTTTTTATTAGTGGAGGAGACAGAGTGATAACTTGTAGCCCAAGTTTTGCTATGTATCCAGTTTACTGCAAAATGTTTGGAGCAAAGCACTATCCTTTAAATCTTAAAGTTAAGAGATACGATTTCTTCAATGAACTTTGTAAAAAAATAAGAAAAGTCAAACCAAAGTTGGTTGCAATTGCTAATCCTAATCAACCTATTGAAGCTATGTTATCACTACAACAAATTAATAAAATTTGTAAATTATCGGCAAAACTTGGATCGTTAGTAATAATTGATGAAGCATATTATCACTTTAATAATGTTACAGCTCAACCTCTAATTAAAAGTTGTAAAAACTTAATTGTAGTTAGAACTTTTTCTAAAGCATTCGGTGTAGCCGGAATGAGAATTGGTTATACAATTTCAAATAAAAAAATTATTGGTTATATGCTATCTATAAAACCCATATACGAAATAAATGCTTTTAATATGAAGTTAGTAAGATTGTTAATTAAAAATATTAAGATTATGAAAAATTATGTTAAAGAAGTTCATAAAGGGAGAATAATGCTTAAAAATTTTTTAAATTCTCAAAATATAGAAATGATAGGAAAATATTCTAATACAGTTTTATTTAAATTAGAAAACAAGCAAAAGGTGGATCATGTCATCAAATATTTATTTAAAAAAAAATTTATTGTAAGACCAATGACAATAGATAATGATGATAGATACATTCGAGCTACATTAGGCAGTTCTAAAATCATGAAAAAATTTATTGATAAACTTAAAATAGCTCTAAAGTTTAATTAAAATAATGACACAATGGGGAAAAAAAAATGTGGTAAATTTTTATTCTAGCAATAGAAACAAAATTGAAGATTTGTATTTGTCAGAAAAAAAACCACTTTCGTACATAAAAAAAAAAAAAATTAAATCTGTTTTAGATTATGGTTGTGCAGTTGGTGGGTTTTACAAAATATTTCGGACATATTTTAAAAATAATATTTATTACCATGGTGTAGATATAGAAAAAAATGTAATTACTGAAGCCAAAAAAAAATTTAAAAGATTCAATAGAGTTAAATTTTCAAATGTTAAAAATGTAAAGTTAAAGGAAAAGAGTAATAAATATTCCCTAAGTTTTTGTACTGGAGTATTGAATCATAACAATAATTACAAATCTATCATAAGTGAATTAATAAGGGTGTCATCAAAGTATATATTTATTGATTCTCCAAGAGTTCATGTTGGAAAAAGCTTTGTAGGAAAATTAAATTTGTCTAATAGATTTCCTTCTGAAATAAAATCCAGCAACATTGTGAGTAATTACACAGTTAATTTAAAAAATTATTTGTTATTTTTAAGAGGAATATTTAAAAAAAATAAAATAAAGGAAGCAATTTTTTTTCATGGAGATTTACCATATAAAAAAAAATATCTTAAAATAAACAAAAAAATTTCTTTTCTTACTTTTTTATGCGAAAAAAGAAAAAAAATTCATAATTCAAAATTTAAAATTTTAACTAAAGATAAAAAAATAAAGAAATTATTTAATAGTATTTTTATAAATGTCTAAAACTGCAGTTTTAATCGGTTACGGCGGAATGGGTAGAAGATACCACCAAGCACTTAAGTTAATGAAAATAAAAACGATAGCTATTTGTGAAAAAAAAATAAAAAAAACAGCAAAAGAAAAATTTGATAAAAATATGATAATAACAAACGACTATAAAAAATTATTAAAACTCAAAGCAGACTTGTTGTGCATAGCATCTAATACACAATCGAGATTTAAAATTTTGAGTTCATTTTGCAAAAGAGGAAATATTAAAAAAATAATTACAGAAAAACCACTTTCAACTTCATATACAAACTGTCTACAAATTAAAAAAACAGTTAAAAGTAAAAAAATTAAACTGATTGTAAATACTCACAGATCTTTTTCACCCAATTTCTTAATGTTAAAAAAAATTTTTAAGAAATACAAAGAAAACCCATCTGCTATTTTTATTAATTCACCATCTGCTGGATTAGGAAATATGGGTTCAACTTTTTTTGACTTAGGATTTTTTTTCTTTAATGAAAAACCCAAATCAGTTTTTGGAAGCATTGATAAATCTGGAACAGTAAGTCCAAGAGGTAGAAATTTCAAAGATCCTGGGGGGCATGGAATAATAAATTTTAATAATAACAAAAAATTATTTTTCGATTTAAGTGAAAATACAGGATTGCCTTACATAATATCGATTAAAAGTAAAAACCTAGAAATTATAATTGATGAAATTAATAATAATTTTATTTTAAAACAAAGACCCAAAATTATGAAAAAAAAACCATTATATTTTTATTTATTTAAACCAAGAATTACAAAATTAAAAATAAAGCATAATTTTAATGTTGTAAAAATGACCTGTTTTTCAATAAGAAAAATTTTTGAAGATAAATTTTCCTATAAGAATTTGGATAATGCTATTTCAGTAATGGGATGCATCTTTGGGACACATGCTTCAAGCAAAGAAAAAAAAATAATAGCTTTACCTTTAAAAAGAAAATATCACAAACTTAAGATAAATTTCGCATGAACGTAGCAATACTTTTTGGAAGAAAAAATAGCAAAAGTATTAAAAATAAAAATATACTTAAAATATTATCTAAACCTATGTTTATGTATCCAATTGATGCAGCTAAAAAGGTAAAAGAAATTAATAAAATTTATGTTTCATCTGACTCCAATCATATTTTGACTGAAGCTGAAAAGAAAGGTTGTATACCGATACATCGTCCAAAATACTTATGTAACGATAAGGCTCTTTTAGAAGATGCAATACAACATGCGGTGAATTATTGTCAAAATAAAAATAATAATTTGATTGAAAATTTTATTATTCTTTTATGTAATTCAATTTGTGTAAGACACTCTGATATAAAAAAAGGTTTGAACATATTAAATAAGTCAAAACAATTTAATACAATAACAACAGTTTCAAAGTTTAATAATTTCTCTCCAGTTAGAGCAAAAAAAGTTAAAAATCATAGTTTGCTAAATTATATTCCTAACAAAAATTTAAAAAGATTTACTCCTTTGTCATGTGATAGAGATAAAAGTGTACATTCATATTACTGTACACAATCTTTTACAATTTCACGTGCTAAAGTTTTAAAAAATATGAAAAAAAATCCATTCCCATTCAATTGGATGTCGGAGAGATCTACCTATTTATTTCAGGACTCTTGTGTTGGTGACATTGATTTTCCTTGGCAGATAGAGGCTACAAAATGGTGGTTAAAAAAATATTTAAAAAAAAATTAAAAATAATAATTTTTGGAGGATCGGGTTTCATTGGATCTCATGTTGCAGAGGTATTATCGAAGTTAGGACATGATGTTACAATTGCAGATTTAAAAAGACTCTCTACTCTACCCAACAAAATAAAATTTGTAAAAGCAGATATAAAAAATGAAAAGAAAGTTCTAAAAATAGTTAAAAATAAAGATGTAGTTTACAATTTTGCTGCTATTGCTGATATCCAGGAGTCTTACAATGATCCAATTAAAACTTTTAAAATAAATATAATGGGATCTGCACATATTTTAAAATCATGTATTTTAGCAAAAGTAAAAAAATATATTTTAGCAAGTTCAATTTATGCAGATAGTAGGCAAGGTGGTTTTTATAGAGTTAGTAAACAAGCATCAGAATTAATGACAGTAGAATATGGCAAGGTGCATAATTTAAAATATACGATATTAAGATATGGTTCTATATATGGTCCGCGATCTAATTTAAAAAATGGTTTACTTAAAATTATTTATGATGCGGTAAAAAAAAATAAATTAATTTATAGGGGAACCAAAAAAGCTGTAAGATCTTATATCCATGTTCAAGATGCTGCGAAAGCGAGTGCAGATATATTAAAAGATAAATTTAATCAGAAGGTAATTTTAATAAAGGGAAAAAAATCAATAAAAATAAAAAATTTATTATTAGAAGTAAAAAAAATTACTGGCCTTAAATCTAATCTAGTTTTTCAAAATAAAACTCAAAAAGGTCATTATGACAAAAAACCAAAGGCATATAAAAAATCCAAGACTTATAATTACTATAGACAAGTAAACTTAGATTTTAAAAAAGGTTTAGAAGAATTAGTAAAAATAGTTAAATCAAATAAATTTTAAAAACTATTGTGCCAAATCATCAAAAAATTTTGAAAAAAAGTATAAAATTTATAAAAGATGGATATCTTTCAAATAAAAATATTTCGTATAATCCAA
>MDSY01109873.1_pt1 | contig 16262 bp, 14 predicted proteins | sample 811131 | NCBI WGS metagenome assembly MDSY01 (sample SAMN05326643, study PRJNA326480) | marine metagenome | isolation source: seawater | place: Atlantic Ocean: South West | collected 2010
CTATAAGAGCCGTCAATCCAAATATTAGCACCATCATCATTTGTAAATATTTCAGGAGCACCTTTTAAATGTGGTATTTGAACATTTAAAATATTTGATAAAATGTGTGTATTGTCATAAAATAATTCTATTTCTGCTATAGGTGGAGTTCCAATATTTACATTATTAGCACTTCTTAAATATATTGTCAAATTATAAGATTTATCTTTTTCTATGACTACACCAGTTTCTTGAAAAACCGAATCTGAATTTCCATTTATTAGAGCATAGTAATTCCCTTCAACGGGACTAAAATATGCATCATTAGAGCGAATTAAATTTTCCCATCCATCTTCAAGTTCAAATCCTGAGTTTTGAATACCTAAATTAGACTGACTGATAGCAGAAAAAGCAAACAAAAAATAAAAACCTATTAAGACCTTGTATGGATTCATTAATTAAACATTTTAGAATTTTATTAAATAAAACATTTACAAATAAGCAAAAAAAAGATTAAAATTTATATATCAAATATATGAATATCATTTATTTAAAATAATAAGTATTAATCATAATATTTAAATAAAATATTAAGAAGTTTTTATTTTAATAAAATTCTATGAATTTGAGTGATTAATTTAAAATTTAATCTAAAACCAATTCTATTTATAAATTAATTACTTAAGATTTCTTAGGCCTTCATAAACGACAATACTAACAGCATTTGCTAAATTTAAGCTTCTAATATACTTACTATATATTGGGATTTTGTAAAGTTGATTGGAGTTTTTAGATATTATCTCTTTTGACAAACCAACAGACTCTTTTCCAAATATAAAAAACATATTATCCTCATATTTAATAGAACAATATTCTTTACTAGCAGAGCTTGAAAAATATACCATGTTCTCTCCCCTATTCTTTAAAAAGAATTCATCTTTATCTTCATAAATTTCCAACGTAACATGTTTCCAATAATCTAGCCCTGCTCTTTTAAGACGTTTGTCGTTTAATTCAAAACCAAATGGTTTTACCAAATGAAGAGTAGATCCTGAAGCCAAGCTAAGTCGTCCTATATTTCCTGTATTCATAGGTATTTCAGGCTCTATAAGTACAATATTAAACCCCATTAATTATAGATGAATTGTATTTTGGATGTGATGAATTAATAATAGAATCACTTATTCAAAATTTTATCTGCAAATTTCTTAGCATCTTGACAGTACTTATCCTCTCCTTCTAATTTCCATTCTCCGGATTTGTCTATGAAATACTGAACTGTTTTTTCTACAATTTCTAAGTAGCCTCCGCAAGATTTTAACATTTTTTCCAGTTCTAAAGTATACTCTTCTTTACTCATCTCACCATACTTAACTAAACTCCAAAGTCTATTTATACGTTTAGATTTCTCTTTATAGATAGGGTCTTTGGTTTTATAAGCCATTAAAAACAAAGAAAGTGCTTTTGCTTCCGGAGATGGTTTTTCACCTGTTTTTTTCATTTTTATTAATTTTAAATACTATCAATATATCAAATACGACTTATTCTAACCTTCTTTTTTTTAAGTTTACAGTTGTTAGTTTTTTCTATTATTTTTTCAGTTACGGAAGCATCTACGCTAGCATATGCACAATTTTGTTTTATCTCTATAACTCCTAATTGCTGTTTTTCTATTCCTCCTTGTTTTATAAATAGTCCTACTATGTCTCCCTTAGATATTTTGTCTCTTCTTCCTCCTGAAATATACAATGTATTCCACCCATTAGAAGAAGCGGATTTAGAAATATTTTTATTATCTATATCAATTATTTCTGGTTTTATTTCTTTTATAAAATCTGGTAATTCGTCTTCTTTCCAATTAAGAATATAAGCAATACCGTCTTGATTCATACGTGCTGTTCTACCATTTCTATGGGTAAATTCTTTGTCGTGAAGAGGCAAATGGTAATGAAGAATGAACTTTATTTCTGGAATGTCTATTCCTCTAGATGCTAAGTCTGTAGCTAAAAGTAATTGGTTGGTACCATTTCTAAATTTAATTAATGCTCTTTCTCTATCAATTTGTTCCATTCCTCCGTGAAAGCATAGATGAGAAATACCATTATTGGTTAAAAACCCACTTATTCTTTCTAAAGCTTCTTTAAAATTACAAAAAATAATTCCTGGTTTATTGCCTATATAAGCCAAAGACTTTTCTAAGGACTTTAATTTGTCTTTGTCTTGAGAAATAATTGTTTTTACTACCAACTTCGAGCTACTTTCTTGAATATGATTAATAAAAACAGGTTTTTTAAGACCTACAAAGTCCGGAATACGTGCATAACTTGTAGCAGAAGTAAGTACTCTTTGTTGGATATTTGGAAGAGTATTAATAATCTCCGACATTTCTTTTTCAAATCCAATCTCCAATGACTTATCGTATTCGTCAAGCACTATTGTTTTTATATTCTCTAAAGAAAAATGATCTCTTCTAAGTCTATCCGCTACTCTACCTGGTGTGCCAATTAAAATAGCTGGTCTGTGTTTTAAATCTATTTTATCTAAAGATCCCGAACGACCTCCATAGACAGCATTTACTTTAAATCCTGAACCCATTTTCCTAGCTACTTGTTCTATCTGCTGGGCTAATTCTCTAGATGGAACTAATATCAATAATTGTATCTCTTGGTTATTTTTATCTAATTGTTCAATAAGAGGCAGTAAAAATGCCAATGTCTTACCAGATCCTGTTGGAGAAAGTAGAACGAGATCTTTTTTAGTAGAAATTGTCTTATAGGACTCTTTCTGCATTTTATTCAAATCTGTTATTTGAAATTTATCCAAATAGAAACTTGTAGGATTGTTGGTGTTATCTTGGTCCTTGTTTGTGGAGTTTTTAGACATGAATTAAATATTCAAATATAAAGATGGATTTTTTTTGGTAAAAATACTTTAATTATATTATATAGTAGAAACTATTCTTTGGATAGTCATTTGAAGTATTCTTTTGTTGTAATCTCTAGAGTTTATTAAGTATTTATCCATTTCAAATTCTTTAAACTGTCCTACTACAATCCCTATTATTAAATTTTTTAATTGAATATTCTTAGAGATTTGATTTTCAACACATTGAGTTTTTTTACTTTTTTTTAGATCATTCCAAATAATGCCTAAATTTTTAATATGAACATTAAATAGCTTTAAAGTTATCTCATGTTGCATTTTTAAAACAGGACGTAAAACCTCGTTTTGAAACAATTCATTTTCCAAATGTATTTCTGGTTTATTGTCAATATTTACAATTGGTCTTTTTTTAGCCATTTAGCATTTATAATTTTTATTATATACAATTTGCAATAAAATTCTTAGGAAGAAATTTAATAAGATAGAAAACTTTACTTTTTTATTTTATTTTTCCCCCATGCTATCACTTGAACACCTTTCGAATACTGAATCTTAACTGGTTCTTTTTTCAATAAATTGTTAAATTTTGGATAATTACATTTAAGATTATTTAAATTTACATCATAAACCAACCATGGCAAATGGTGAATCTCATACTGATTAATATACTTTTTAGCATCTTGAAATAAAGCATATCGTTCTGTTAACCAATTGTCTAGTTTTGTTTTTAATTCTATTTGTTTACCAATTTCAAATTCAAAATATAATTCGTCATTAAAATTGGAATTATTGGACTTATAATACGTATTAGATCGTTCTATATTAGAATATCTATAAGGTAAATCTGAAATAAATTTGGCTATTTTACAAGACAACTTTGATCCTCCTTCTATACTTAGAAAGTAAACACCTGTTTTATTATTCAATTTCACATAGGTCCTAATATTGATTTCATGAAAATTTGAAATGGGTGGAAATGCTGGAATATATTTAGGTCTTATTTTTTCCATAGTAAAAGCAACTACAGAAATCCAAGGTTCACCATCAAAAAGATCAATTTCTAGTTCTTTAGGAACATATTGTTTTAATTCTTCTATTTCTACTTTAAAGTGTAAAAAAATAGCGTTATTCCACTCTTGGTAAAATCTCCAATTTTTATTAGGAAAATTCCAAGGGCGATGTTTTTTCTGGTCTAAAATTTTTTGGATCGTCAATATTTCCAATTTTTTAGTAACACATTCATTTTAAAGTCTTAAATATTGGTTTGCCAATAATTTATTTAATTATGAGTTTAATTTTCTCTGGTTCAGGAGCTATTATAACTAAATAGTATATTCCAGAGGTTAATTTTGAAATATCAAAATTACTGGATGATATTCCACTGAGAACTAGCTTCCCTGAGAATTCATATATAAAAAATTCTAAGTTGTTAAATTTAGAACTAAATTGAATATAATTATTAGTAGGATTTGGAAATATAACAGGACTAATATTAAACACATTATTACTAATGTATAAAGTAGTGTCTTCCACATTAAAACTTCCTGTCATTCCATTAGCTATATGTGGAGTACATACATATTCATACAATCCAATTTTAGAAGGAATATACTGAAAGAAAGTATCTAAAGGAGTTTGCCAAATTTGGTCAAAAGGAATTGCTCCAATTGGAATATTACTAGAAGTCACTGTATGTACCATTGTTGGAATATCTAATGGGTGCCACTCAATAGTATCACCTAAATGAACTGAAATCAAATTACTGGGTATAAATTGCATATATCCGTCCCATACTAGTATTTCATGAACGGTAGCTTTAAGAGGGCTGTAAAACACCAAAAAGAAAGAAATTATAAATAGTTTTTTAATCATTCTATTATTGTTAGTGAAATTAATGACATTATAAATCAAGACTTATTGCCATCTATCTTCTCTCCATTTGTTTTGAGAATCCTTAGAAAGAAAAGTCCAAGCAACAATTCTACTAGATTTATTCCCTGTTCCCATAGGTATGGTTTTTACAGAATATGCACCAGATCTATCAATCAATTTATAAGTTTTTTTTAAGTTGGATTGTTTAGAAACTAAAGTAGAAAACCAATAACAGTTTTTTGAATACAACTTACTTTCGTTTATAATATTCTCTATAAACTTAATTTCACCTCCTTCAAATATTATTTCATTATTTACTCCTGCAAACTTAACATGGGTATTTTTTACTTTTTTATCTGATAAATTCCTTAATTTTCTTAATGTAGATTTTTGGGCATCTTCTTTAGAAGAATGAAAAGGAGGATTGCATATCATTAAATCTATTTTCTCTTCATCTCCTATTATATTTTTGAAGATTAAATTTTTATTTTTTTGTAGCCTACATTCAATTTTATTTTTAATAGTAATGTTTGATTTTATAATGTTTTTGGCAGAAGCAATTGATTTTGAATCAATATCTGATGCTATGAATTTCCAATCGTACTCTGTAGCTCCAATAATTGGATAAATACAGCTTGCTCCCATTCCAATATCCAAACAAGTTATTTTTTCTCCTTTTGGAATTTCCCCAAAATTATTTTCAGCTAATAAATCTGCTATATGATGAATGTAATCTGCTCTTCCAGGTATCGGAGGACATAGATTATTTTCTGGGAAGTCCCAATTTTTAACATTATAGTAATGATTTAACAAAGATTTATTTAAAATTCTTACAGCAATAGGGTTGGAAAAATTTATTGATTTTCCACCGTATTTATTAGAAGTAATAAATTGTTTTAATTCTGGATTTAAATTAGTTAATGCAGATAGGTCGTATCTATTTCTATTTTTATTTCTAGGATGCAAACGAGTTTTTTCTTCATTTACATTCAATTTTTTTATAACCATAGAACTTTATTAATTAGCAAGTTAGCAAACTAATTACTTAAAATTATACCAATTCCAAATCAAAAAATAATTTGCTGATGATAGTTTTAGGACGAATTAAAATTATTAAATAACCCAACACTAAAAAAAGCTAAATATTGAATTCAAAAAGTAAATGTAAGTCCAAACATCCAATATTCCATAAATTGAAGTGCAGCTCCTGTTTTGATCACTTTGTAACCTTGGTAATCTCCTTCAGAAGGTGTAATGTATCCATCTGAGTTAACATCATTTAGGACATAGCTAATGTTGTTATTAAACGCATTAGGATCATTATAATCAAAAAAGTAATGATTATCACCAGTTACAGGGTCAATTTGACCTTTAGGCCTAGTTAAAAATATTGGATCTATCCCATTTTGATTGTACCTAGGTATTTTTATATCGTGGTCATAAATTAACCATCCTTGGAAAGTTAAACTAAAAAAATCGTTAAAATGATAAGAGGTTAGAAATTCGGCTACTAAGTCTATATTTCCAGGACTTTCTAAATAATTTCCAAAAAGAGTAATATCAGACATGAAATGTAGATTTTTAACATTGAATATACTATCATGAGTATATAATAAATTAACGTATAATCCAGCTTCATTTCTAAATTTTTGACCTGGCTTTAAACCAAAAACACCAATTCTCGATAGAGAATCGTCTTTTACAATAGTAGATTTAACAGTGAAGGGAGATACATCTACGGTTAAATGGTTATTTGCATGGAAATCAAACCCAAGACCGGCTATTGGATAAATTGGCGATAAGAAATTATCCATATAGTTTTTATTTGTAAAATCTATTTCTGTATAATATCCATAGGTGAACTGTGTTCTAACATCAATAAGAAAAGAATAATCCCACAAATGATTGGTTCTCCTAGAAAATTTGGACCTTAATTCAATAACATCGTCGTTCTTTAGCCAAAGACCTTGGTTTCCATAGCTAGTTTTTATAACTCCAAATTGAACGTTTATAAAGTTGTTCCAGTGAAATTTATTGTGACGGTAGTCAAATCTCAAATTTGCTAAACCATGAATTTCGGAATAATTCATTCCACCTGCAGACCAGTTATAAAGTCTTAATCTATTGTATCCAAAGTAAAGAACAGAATGATTGTCCCAATAACTAGAATCATTAGTAAGCTCAATTTCTTTTTTCTTGATATAATCTATGTTTTCTTGATTATTTTGTCCAATTAAAAGTGTGGAAAACATACTAAAAGAAATAAATAGGATTATGTTTTTAATATTCAAATCGCATTTTTTTTAAATATAATTAAATAAATTTCTTCAAATTTAAAAATTCATACTACAATTTAGCAATTTCATCATTAATTATATTGCTTTTATCACATAAATAACTTTACGCAAATTGAAATACCAAATTTTAAGTAAATTGCGATATAATTAAAAATTAAACAAAATGAAAAAAATAATAATTGCCACATCTGTTTTATTTGCATTCTCTTCTGTCTTTGCGCAGAAACCAAATGTAAAACCAGAAGTAACTAAATACCAGTCTAAAACTTCAGATGCAAAACCATCTTCAAAACCTGCTCCAGTTTCAATTCAAGCTAAGCCAAATGCAAAGCCTGTTGGAAAACCTGCTGCAGTTGTATCTAAAGTTAGTCCTATTAAACCTACCAAGTCAATGGCTCCCTCTAAAAATAGAGCTTCAGGGGCTCCTGGTGGAAATGTTAACGTTAAAACTCCTACTAAATTAGAAACTAAAGAGAAAAATACAATTAGTAAATCTAGAGCTTCTAGTTCTTCTGTTGGAAAGGCTAACGATAAAACACCTGCAAAATTAGAGACTAAGGAGAAAAATACAATTAGCAAATCTAGAGCTTCACAATCTGCTGTTGGAACGGATAAGAAAAATCCTTCTGCAAAATTAGATTCTCAATCTTCTGCTGTTGTTGGTGATTCTAAGTCTCCGGAAATGGATGCCGATTATTGTAAAGGATGGAAAGATGGTTTTTCAAAAGCAATTCCAGAAGGAAAAAAAGCTAGAGTTGCTAAATGTGAAATTAATGGAACTTGTAAAGGTTATAAATGTGGATATGAGGCTGGTATGAAAAAGGCTGAATTAATGTTTAAATAATATCTCTAATCATTATATAAAGCTCTCTTAGGAGAGCTTTTTTTTTGCTTTATTTTCACTGAAATATCTTTTTTTGCTCCCTCACCAATAATATGATCCAACTAAATATTACCAATTTTTATTTATACAATTATATATCAAACAAATAATAATTCGGAGACAATTCTAGACAAAATAATCTAATTTTAAAAACTAAGTTTTATTCCAACATTCCAAGTTCTGCCAAATCCATAATATCCTTTGTTTTTTGTATAAAATTCAACCTGATCAGGTTTATATAATTTACCATCGGAATTTAGTGAATTAGTATTCAGTTCTGCAATATATAACGTATTTAAAAGATTGTTAATATTCAATCTAAAAGAAACATTTTTGTCATTAATCTTCTTTCTGTAAAATATCCCTAATCTTGCAAGTCCATAAATTGGTAGTTTAGTAACTTGACCGCCTTCTTTGTAAAATTGATCTTCAAATATATTATAAGGTGCATAAAGCTGATCTGCTACGTAATAAGTAGCGTTAATTGACAATCCAATAATCGGTTTATATTTAAAAGTAAGGCTATAAGTATTTTGTGCAGCATCTCCAACTTTTAGACCCTTTCCAAAAAGAATTAAAACAGAATCTTGAAGTTCATCCGTAGGATTTCCGTATAAATCTAGTACTGTTCCAGTAGCATTAAAATTAGTCGTATAGATCCAATCACCTATAGAAACCATTCCAGTAATTGAGTGTTTTTTAGAGAACTTAAGGTTGAATTCCATTTCAATACCCATATGAGTTTGTGAAATATTGTCAAAAACATATAGAACATCTTGATTATCTAAAAACATATTTCTTGTAAACTGTCTATTTGCCCATTCTGTATAATAAGCATTTATATCTAAATCAAAAATACCTTCGAAATAACTATATCCAATTTCATAAGCTTCTACAGATTGGTTTTTTGCAGCTTCGTTAATAATGTTTCTGTATCTAAGAAAAATAGTATTAAAAATAGGTTGTTTTGAGAAATATCCAGCATTGACAAATAACCTCATATTTTCAGAAAGATTATAATTCAATCCTGCTTTTAAAGTTCCGCCATTAAAAATTTGCCAATCCGTAGTTTGAAGAGTATCATCGTCCAAATAATTAAAATGATCTACTCTTTTGAAACCTTGATTTGATAAAGAAAGTGAAGAAAAAGCAGAGAATTTATCCGACGAATATTCTATTTGTGTAAATCCACCAAGCCATTTTACAATTCCATCGTTATGGTATTGCAGAGTATTGTTCTGTAAATGAGAAGTTTCTGAAAATGAACCAAAGGAGGATCCAGGCTCAATTTCTATAAAATTGATAGTATTATTTAAATCTTTTGAAGATAAATAAGTATTATTACCTAGTAAGTTTTCTACTTTTCTATAATGTTGTCCGATGTAATATCTAGCATCAATTCCCGCAACAAAGCTTAAGTTTTCGTTAAAATTATGCTCAAATGTTGAAATTACCCCATACCATAAATGTTTGTTTATACCAGCAGTTCTTATCCATCCATCTCCAAGTGTAGAATTCCCTCCTGGAAAATCTCTTACTGTGTCGCTCTGCTCGTTATAACCTCCAAGAGCATCCACATATTCACCTTTATTATATGCAATAATGCTGTCAAACATTACTTGACCACTGGAATCGTGAATTCCTATTCCAAAACCTTGAAATGAATCGTATCCACTCCATCCTTCAACACTTTGGTTTTGAAGCCCTCTTCCTCTGGCTGATGTGCCTCCACCATTGCCAATTGAAATATAGGCAGCAGTTTTTAATTTAGTGTACTCAGAAAAATTCCAATAATGGTTTATAAAAGCCTTAGGCTTATGGTAAAAGTTCTTTTTCCAAGAAAACACTTCCCCATTTAACATTCCCCAACCGGGATTAAATTTTATTCCTTTAGATAAATTATCTAAAGAATCATCTACAGGACATCTGTAGGTAGCTAAGCTTACAGAATCGTAAAAATTATGAATACTTCTTCTATTATGAACCTGAGGGGCTCCAATAACTGTCGCAGAAACTCTATGTTTCTTGTTTATGTTATATGTAGAAGAAAGAAAATAGGAATATGCTTTAAAATCCGTTCCTGCAATATATCCATTTCCCTTAGTATAAGTTAATTGCATAGTTGCAGCAAATCCTTTTTCGCTAAGTCCTGATGATAAAGAAGCGACATATTTTGTATAGCCATTGTTACCTATAGAAGTACTTACATTCCCACCTTTTTTAAATTCTGCGGCATTGGTAAGTATATTAATTGTTCCACCTATTGCAGGAATTGCAAGTTTAGATGCTCCTAATCCTCTTTGAATTTGCATCTTATTGGTTACATCCGCTAATCCTGACCAGTTAGACCAATATACCCAGCCAGATTCCATATCGTTTACTGGAACACCATTTACCATTACAGCAATATTGTTTTGCTCAAATCCTCTAACATTTATACGAGAATCTCCAAATCCTCCACCCTCTTTTGTCACATATACAGACGGTGTGTTTCTAAGTATCTCAGGAAATTCCTGATTCCCTAAATTCTCTTGTATATATTTTGCAGAAATAGTAGTTGCAGCAACTGGTGTTACTCTCTCCTTGACAATATCTGCAATTACTTCAAGTTCGTTTAAACTAGTATTTTTATATAAAAGATTTATTACCGGTAATGATTCTACAGCTTCACTTATAATTATATCAATTTTTTTCTCTGAGTAACCTATATAAGATACTGTTAGGGTGAAATTTCCAGTATTTAAGTTTTTTAATTCAAAAAACCCATTATAGTTTGTAGTGGTTCCAATATTATTATGATTTATTTTTATGGTAGCTCCTATTAAAGGTTCACCATCATTAAAATCAATCACTTTACCTTTTAAAATAGAATTTTGGCTTACGAAAACAGAATTTAAAATAAATGTGATAAAGACAAATAGAAATTTTTTCAATCTTAAATTTTAGACAACCTGTAAATTTCAGAATTGCATTTAATGAAATATAATCCCACACTTAAGTTACTAAATTGAACAGTATTTAAACCTTTATTTAAGCTTTCAGTATTCACTACTTTACCTAAATAATCATAAATTGTAATCGTTACAGGCTCAGTTACAAAAATATTTAATAAGTTGTTATTTAAAGGATTTGGGTAAAATTTAAAATTTTTATTATAAAATTCACTTATTGACACGAATTCACTTACATCTCCAGAATTTCTTGGTAATAACTTAAAAACTTCAAAACTGTAGGTTACAGCACCTTTAATGTTGTAATTATTATTTAAACTAACCACTGATGGTATTGCACCTATTGCATCATAAAAAAGATCATCAACTGCCAAATCTCCTGTACCATCGTTCACTATCCATTCTCCAAATCCTGCATCAGCATTGTTACAATTTGCATTGGATACTTGTATAAGACATCCTTCAAATTCTTCAGAAGTAGCTGATCCCGTAGTACAATTATTGGTTATTGGTGTATTACCCGAATTTACAATTGTCAAATTATTTAGAGTTTTAAGTTCTGTTAAATCATAAAACTCAACTACTTCTGCATTAAATGTCACTGAATCTCCTACTGATAATAAATAATCATTGGAATAAACATATACTCCACTCCAAGCACCAGAGCCACTAGTTATGTAAAATGAACTATCGTTTCTTATAGCATATACAATTCCACCAGTATATACTTGTGAACCTTCGTAGTTAGATGCTCCGTTTGAATTACTATTAAATTGTATATCGTAAATAGATACCGAATCAATTCCAGGTGGTGGTGGTGGTGGTGCTGAACCTTCAGTTATTATTATATTGTCAATTTCCCAAGTACTTCCTGAGTTTGCTGAACCAGAGTACTCATATGCAATGTAGGTAGAACTAGAAGTATAATTACTTAAGTCTATATCTCCAGATGGTGTCCAATTTCCCCAAGATGTATTGTCAATATCCCAAGTAGCTAGGGAAGTAATATCTGTCCATGTACCTTGTTGAGTAGGATTACTAGTACCATCATAGTCAGTTGAGACGTGCAATATTAAAGCTGATCCTTGAAATTTCATAATAGTTTCGAAATTTAACATTGGTTGAGAAGCTGAAGAAAGATCAATTCCTGGTGAAATTAACCACATATTTGAAGGAATATTTTGACTATTACTGTAATTTGATGCTTTTACAAAATCATCTCCAGAAAAAGAAGATACAAACCAGTTGGTAGTATCAATAATTATTTGGGTTGTCCAACCTCCAGAGGACAGACTTAAGTCGTTAAAATCTTTGTCTAAATATTGTGCAGATGCTGAATAATTAATTAGAAGTATATTTAAAATTAGTATTAGTTTTTTCATAAAATAAAAAGATTAATGTTGGGAAATTTTGAGTTTAAATTTATATGTTTTTTGTCAAATAATAAAACAAATATTTGATAACTTATTAAAGTCGTTAAAATTTAAATTCTAGATTACATAAATTATCATTAATTTAATAATCAATTTAAATCAGGTTGACAATGGATACAATAGATGAAAATATTAATTACGCGAATACCTTAAGTGGAGATTTTTACAGCTCCAATGATCAGTTTGAAAATTCCAAAGAAAATATTTTTGCTAAATCTTGGCAACTTGTTTGTGACGATTCAAATTTATCTCAATCAAATTTTAAAAAACCTTTTGTTTATTTAGATGAGTTCATTTCTGAACAACTAATGATAGTCAATAATAACCAAGTTTTTAAATGTTATTCAAATGTATGTACTCACAGAGGAAATATTTTAATAGATAAACATTGTAAAAAAAAAGAAATTACTTGTAAATACCATGGTAGAAGGTTTAATTGTGAAGGAGAATTTATCTTTATGCCTGAATTTAATGAAGTAAAAAACTTCCCCTTAAAAAAAGACAATCTTTCAGAAATCCCATTGAATAGGTGGAGACAATTTTTATTTTGTTCCCTAAATCCAAAAATTAATTTTGATTCTTTAATCCAAGACATGGAAAAAAGAATTGGTTGGATGCCAATTGAAAAATTTCAATTTGATTCTAAAAGTTCTAAAGACTACTATGTCAATGCCAATTGGGCATTGTATTGTGATAATTATTTAGAAGGTTTTCACATTCCATTTGTACATAAAGAACTAAATAAGGTTATCAATTATGAAGATTATAAAACCGAAATATTCTCCTATTCAAATCTTCAATTAGCAGAATGTGATTCCGAAGAAACTTGTTTTAATCTCCCCATAAACTCCGTGGATTTCGGGAAAAATATTGCAGCTTATTATTTCTGGGTATTTCCAAATATGATGTTTAATTTCTACCCTTGGGGACTCTCTTTGAATATAGTAAAACCTTTAAAAACCAACCTTACTAAAGTGGAGTTTAGAACCTATGTTTGGGATGAAACCAAAAGAGATTATGGTGCTGGATCTATCTTAGATAAGGTAGAGAAAGAAGATGAACAAATAGTGGAGAATGTACAAAAAGGAGTTAAGTCTAGATATTATAAAAGTGGAAGGTTTTCACCAAAAATGGAAATGGGCATTCACCATTTTCACAAGCTAATTAGTAACTTTATCCGTAGCTAATTTAGCTATTTTGATATTTCCATAGGCAAATATAAGTGTCATAATTGGACTAATTAAATTAAAAAAACAATAGGGTAAATAAATAAATGTAGAAATACCTAAAACACCAGCGTGCGTAGCACCACAAGTATTCCAGGGAACTAATGGTGAAGTTACTGTAGCAGTATCTTCCAGAGTCCTACTTAAATTCTTAGGATCTAAACCATACTTTTTAAACGAACTAGCAAACATTCTTCCTGGAACTACTATTGCTAAATATTGATCTGATGCGGTAATATTTAAAAAAATACATGTTCCAGTTGTAGTGAGAAATAGAGATTTTTGAGAACTTACAAATTCTAATAATGAATCCGTTATTTTATTTAAAAAACCTGTTTTCTCCATTATTCCACCAAAACTCATTGCACAAATAATAAGCCATATTGTGTTAAGCATCCCCGACATACCAGAAGTTGAAATTAAATCATTAACTGCTATATTGTTGGTTTGGATATTAACATCAATAGTCATAGAATTTATAATTGCTATGTAAGAATTCTTAATATATTGAAAACTTGAAAGTGATGTGTTACCCGAAATTTCGTGAATGATATCAGGCTGAAATATAGCTCCATAAATTCCACCAGCTATAGAACCAAACAAAAGTGCAGGTATAGCTGGAACTTTTTTTATTATCATAAATATGACAACTGTTGGCACAATAAAAGTCCATAAACTAATATTGAAACTTGAAAAAAGTGCATTTTGAAGTGATTCCACTTGATTAAGTTGACCAATTTGTGTATCTAAGTTTAAACCAATAACTAAAAATATAATAAGAGTTATTGTAATTGAAGGTATAGTGGTCCACATCATATATTTAATATGGCTTATTAAATCTGTTCCAGCCATGGCTGGAGCTAAATTAGTTGTGTCTGATAATGGTGACATTTTATCTCCAAAATAGGATCCAGATATAATAGCTCCACCAGTTAAACCCACAGGAATTCCAAGAGCATTTCCAATTCCTAACATAGCTATACCAATAGTTGCAATTGTTGACCAACTACTTCCTGTAGCAAGTGAAACAATAGAACATATTATACATGTAGCAACTAAAAATATTGAAGGACTTAATAATTTAAGACCAAAATAAATCATTGAGGGAACAATTCCACTCATCATCCAAGTACCGGCTAGTGATCCAATAAGTAGTAATATTATTAATGCGCCCATAGCAGATGATATGCTGTCTACAGCACCCTTTAACATTTCTTTATATTTTACATTGTAGAATAAACCCAATAAGGCTGCACAAGCAGCAGATATAAGCAAAGTCAGCTGGTTAGAACCTGATATTGTATTGTCTCCAAACAAAGAAACATTAATTGAAAGAAGAGTAATTAATAAAAAAATAGGAACTAGTGAAATAATTAGACTTGGCTTTTTTTCTTTCATAATCGATTCTAATTTAGAATTTTTTAAAGTATTTTTTCTTATATGCTGTTATTTTTTAATTGTAAAAAATATAATATATAATTTGAATGATTAAATTCTAAATAGATTATTTGTTATGTCTATACAAAATAAGATTGATTTAATTGAAAATAGTTTAAAGATCTTTTCTTTATAACATTCTTTTAATTTTTTTGTCATCTTTGAATTATCATTAAATTTCTTTTTCAGTTGTTTACTTCAAAAACATATCTACAATTCAAAATTTAGTTTTTTAATACATTCAATTTTAAAAAATGATTATAAATATTGGTAACACTTTTCCAAACTTCACACTTGTCGACGAAAAAGGGGAGAAATTTAATTTGAATAATGATTTTACCAAATCTTATTTGGTATTGTACTTTTATCCAAAAGATGAAACACATGGTTGTACCAAACAGGCATGTTATTTTAAAGATTTTTATGAAGATTTTAAAACTTTTAATTGTGAAATTATTGGTCTAAGTAGCGATGACAAAAAAAGTCATGAAAAATTTAAAACTAATAATAGTTTACCATTTAAGTTATTAAGTGATCATAAATCAAAACTTAGAAAAGAACTTAAACTTCCGAAAGATTTTTTTGGTCTTTCACCCGGAAGAATTACATTTTTAATTGACAAAAACAAAGAAATATTATTTATCCATAGATCATCCTTAAATATGAAAAGTCACATTAATTCAGTGCTTAAGTATTTAAAGGAAAACAATTAATTTTACTATAAATAGATTATGAAAACCAAATTACTTTTTTTTATTTTTCTTGGAACTCTTATTAATGTTTCAAGTCAGTTAAGCAATGAATTAATATGGGCTTCAGATACTTTTTATCCCAAATCTATCAAGGGAATTAACTCCTGTAAAGATGGCAAGTACTATACATCTATCGAACAAAATAAATCTAAAATTGAAATTGTTAAATACGATTATAAGTCTAATAAAAAGGTTGCTACATTATTTTCAAATATTTCCTTTAATAATTTTGAGTTTTCAGATTATAAATTAAGTAATGATCAAAACTGGTTGCTTTTATTCAACTCTAAAGAGTCTATATATAGAAGATCTTCAAAATCATTTTACTATATATACGATATAAAGAAAAATATATTAAAACCTCTTGCAGATTCTACCTTAGGAAAACAGCGTTTGGCTAGTTTTTCACCTGACAATAGAAAAGTTGCATATGTTAGAGACAACAACATATATTATAAATATTTATCTGACACTTTAGAAATTCCAATTACCAATAATGGAGAAAATAATAAGTTAATAAATGGTGCAACTGACTGGGTTTATGAAGAG
>MDSY01150792.1_pt1 | contig 16260 bp, 17 predicted proteins | sample 811131 | NCBI WGS metagenome assembly MDSY01 (sample SAMN05326643, study PRJNA326480) | marine metagenome | isolation source: seawater | place: Atlantic Ocean: South West | collected 2010
CATTGTTCTTAATCCACTAATGAATATTGTTTTAAGTGATGATCTATATTACCAAATACATTTTCAATCATTGATAATCTTTTAAAATAATGACCTACATTTAATTCATCAGTCATACCCATACCGCCATGTAACTGTACAGCGCTTTGTCCAATAAATTTAGCAGCCTTCGCAATCTGAACTTTTGCTCCTGAAGCTGCTTTTCTTCTTTCAGGATAATCTTCTTCGAGTTTAAGATTAACCATGTAAGTCATTGAAACTGACTGCTCATACTGCATAAACATATCAACCATTCTATGCTGTAAAACCTGAAATTTACCTATAGGTTGTCCAAATTGTTTTCTTGTTTTACAATATTCAACAGTAGCATCATTTAAAATTGCCATTGCTCCGACTGCTTCAGAACAAACAGCGGCTATTGTTTCATCAACAACTAACTCAAGTAAATCCGCAGATTTTCCTTCTTCCCCAATTAAATTATCTTTAGAAACTTTAACATTTTCAAAAGTAATTTCTGATGCCCTGCTTCCATCTACTGTAGGGTAATCCCTTAAAGAAACACCATCAGTATTTTTTTCTATTATCAACAATGATATGCCTTCCTTGTCTCTTTGATCACCAGAAGTTCTTACAGAAACTATTAATTGATTTGCCCATGGTGCGCCGGAAACTACACATTTGTAACCGTTAACAGTATATTCATCTCCGTCTGATATTGCTGTTGTTGTTAAATCATTAAGATTATATCTTCCTTGAGGTTCCGCATATGCAAAAGCCCAAATATCTTCACCAGAAATAATTCCAGGAATATACTTTTCTCTTTGAGCAGAATTTGATCTCCTTAAAAAACCTCCACATGTAACAACAGTTTGAATATATGGCTCTACTACAAGACCTTTGCCAAATTCTTCAGCAACTATCATAGTTTCTACTGAACCAAAACCCATACCACCATCCTCTTCAGAAAAAGGAGCCCCTAAAAGACCTAGTTCAGCAAATTGTTGCCAGTTCTCTTTCTTTATCCCTTCTTCAGATTGAATAATCTCTCGCCTTTTATCAAAATCATAATTATCCTGTACGAAGGATTGAATTGTATTTCTTAATAAAGTTTGCTCCTCACTAAAAGAAAAGTCCATTTTTTATCTCCTATAAACCTAAAACCATTTTGGCTATTATATTTTTTTGAATTTCATTTGAACCGCCATAAATAGATGTTTTTCGAGTACTAAAGTAATTTTGAGCAGCTCCATGGCTATAATCTGGACCTATTGTAAGATAATTCGATCCTTGTCTTTCGAAAGCTGGCACTAAATAAGGATTAGAATAATGCCCAATAGCCTCAACCGTTAACTCAGTGATCCTTTGTTGAATCTCTGTTCCTTTAATTTTTAAAATTGATGATTCGGCTCCAGCTCCTTCACCTTTGCTTTCTTTAGCTAGAGTTCTCAATTCAGTATATTCTAAGGCCGTTAAATCAACTTCTAACTCTGAAATCTTTCTTACAAAATCACTGTCATTAATTAAATTCTTACCGTCGATATACTCAGATCCAGCAATTTCTTTTAGTCGTTCTATGGCCTTCTTTGAGCGCGCTACACCTGCTATACCTGTTCTTTCGTTTCCTAATAGATATTTAGCTATAGTCCAACCCATATTTTCTTCTCCGACAAGATTTTCAACTGGAACCTTAACATCTTCCAAGAAAACCTCATTTACTTCATGTCCGCCGTCCATAGTTATTATAGGTTTAACCTCTATACCTTCACTTTTCATATCTATTAATAAGAAAGAAATGCCTTCTTGAGGCTTTCCATCACTATTTGTTCTAACTAAACAAAACATCCAATCAGCAAATTGAGCTAAAGTTGTCCAAATTTTATGTCCATTAACCACATAATGATCTCCAATTTTTTCAGCTTTAGTTCTTAAGCTTGCTAAATCTGATCCTGCTCCAGGCTCAGAATAACCCTGGCACCACCAATCTTCTCCAGATAAAATACCCTTTAAAACCCAATCCTTCTGATTATCATTGCCAAAACCTATGATAACTGGTCCTAACATTGTTAATCCAAAAGGAATTAAAGGGGTAGTTCCAGCATTAGCGCACTCTTGATCCCAGATATATCTTTGAGTAATATTCCAACCTGTACCCCCATATTCTTTAGGCCAATGTGGGGCTATCCAACCTTTTTTGTAAAGAGTCTTATGCCATGAAAACATATCATCCCTTGTTAAATCAGTTCTTTTATCTATATCTTTGATGTTTTGAGGAAAATTCTTCTCAATAAAATCTCTTACTTCTAGTCGAAAATTTTCATCTTCTTTTGTAAACTCTATATCCATAATATTACAAATTCCTATAGTAATCAGTTAGTTAAAAAAAGTAATTATTATTACTTTTTTATCAATATATTCTTAACAGAGGTTAATACTTAAATCCAACACCTTTTTTAGCTGTGAAAAGTTAATTATAAAAAATGTTTAACTTTTTTTGAGATACAATGTAATTGTATTATATAAATATTATAAATTGAGAGCTTACACATATGAATAGAAAAGAAGAATATAATAAAATTGCTGAAAGAGTAGTTTCTCATGTCCAAAATAAAACTACTGACCAGGCTAATGATATACTTTCAATCCCAACTTCTGATTATACTTGTGAAAAAAGATGGGAATCTGAAATGGATAAGATATTTAAAGAGTTACCTTTAATGCTGGCTTTATCGATTGAGATCCCTAATAAAGGCGATTACAAAAGCCTTGAGGTTGTTGGGATACCAGTTCTTATAACAAGAGATAAGGACTCTAAAGTTCATGCTTTTAGAAATGTATGTTCACATCGTGGCGCACCATTAACGAATGAAGAAATTGGGAACAAAAGTAAATTTACTTGCCCTTATCATGGATGGACATATTCAAATGAAGGTGAGTTAATTGGGATACTTGAAAATTCTAAATTTGGAGAGCTTGATAAAAGTTGCAATGGGCTTCAAATTTTACCATGTGAAGAATTTGGCGGGATGATTTTTGTAACCTTAACTCCTAACGTAGAATTAAATTTAGATAATTTTCTTGGAGGTATGAAATCTGAGATAGAACACTTCAATCTACAAAATTGGCACTACCATGGCTTTAAAGTAATCCATGGAGCCAATTGGAAAATAGCTTTTGACGGTTATTTGGAAGGTTATCATTTTTCAACTGCACATAAAGATACAATTTTACCTATGACAATGCAGGGCATTATGGACTTCTCTTCATTTGGCCCTCATTTGAGAATAGCTTTTGCATCAACAAATATTGAAGAAATATTTGATTTACCAAAAAAGGAATGGTGGAAAAAAGAAGGTCAAGGAGTAGATTTTGTTAGAACATTATTTCCTAATATTTCTATATCCCTAGGATTAGGAATTGGTCAAATTGCTCAAATTCTGCCAGGTAAAACAGCTGATACCAACACTACAATTTTACATTATGTAGCTCCTGAAACTCCAAAAAATAAAGAAGAAACAGCGGAATTAGATCACTTTATGAATTTTTTAAGAGATGTAGTTAATGATGAAGATTATGCATTAGGTCTTGAAATTCAAAAAGGTTTAAATTCACATTCTAAAGATAGCGTTAAATTTGGGAAAAATGAAAGAGGTAATCAATTTTTCCATAAATATGTTGATTTTTATATTGATGAAAAAATTAAAAACCCGCCAATCCTTTAAATGACAAAAATTGATATTAATAATAAATATTGGGTTATGGGTAGCATGCCTAAGGGTAATAATTTCTCAGAATGTTTTAAATTATTAAAAGAGAAAAGTATTGAGGTGCCTGAAGGCTTTATTCTAACTAAAAACATCTTTCTTTCCATGGATGCAGGGACAAGAATGATAATGACAGATCGCGAAGACTCTTATTTACCTCCGACACCTATAGGAGAAAAAATTACAGGTACGGTCCTTAGTGAAGTTATCGTTAGTAAAAACCCAAACTTTTTACCTGGACAAAAACTTAGATCATGGGGGCAATGGGCTGATTACTCTCTTATTGATCCTGAGAGCATGTTCCCAAGTATTGTTAATGATAATGAAATTGATTTAATTAATTATGTTGGCATTCTAGGTGCAAATGGTTGGACCGCCTATGTAGGGGTAGTCGAAACAGGCAGAGCAAAAAAAGGTGATACTTTTGTCGTATCTGCTGCTGCGGGTTGCACAGGCTTATTAGTTGGACAAATAGCTAAAATTGTTGGTTGTAAAGTGATTGGTATAGCTGGAACAGATGAAAAATGTAAATTAATATGTGATAGCTATGGTTTTGATGGGGCTATAAATTACAAAAAAGAAAATGTTTCAGAACAACTTAAGGATCTTTGTTCAGAGGGTATAAATGTATATATCGACCATGTTGGCGGGCCTATTGCTGAGGCAGTATATGAAAATATGGCTCTTTTTGGGACTATAGCAATTTCAGGTCTACTTGATTATTACAGTTCATCAAAAAGATCGCCTGGTCCAAAAAATTATGACCTTATTCTTATGAAAAGACTAAGGGTAGAAGGTTTCTTTTCCCCTGATTTTTATCATCGAGAAAATGAGTTTAATCCATTACTTAAAAATTGGATTGACGAAAAAAAAATAAAGTTACCTTTCCAAACTACTAAAGGTCTTGAAAATTTGCCGGAAGCATATTTAAAGCTTTTTGAAGGCGGTAATATTGGTAAAGTTGTAGTTGAGGTGTAAAACCCCCTTTTTTATTAAAAATAACTAGCAAATAAAACAAAAATATATAATCTGACTTGGTCATTTAATTTCTTACTGGCCAATGGACACAATAAAAGAAAATAAAAAAAATAGTGTACGAAATTATGTTCTTGGAATTTTAGTTGTTGTTTACACATTTAATTTCATAGATAGACAAATTTTATCTATCTTATTGGAATCAATTAAATCAGATCTTAAACTTTCAGATACTTCCCTTGGAATGTTAACCGGTTTTGCTTTTGCATTGTTTTACGCAACCCTAGGTATTCCTATTGCTAAATATGCTGATTATGGAAATAGAAGAAACCTTATCTCAATTGCTATTGGTGTGTGGAGTTTAATGACTGCTATTTCAGGACTAGCACAAAATTTTTATCATTTATTATTTGCTCGAATAGGTGTTGGTGTTGGAGAAGCAGGTTGTAGTCCACCTGCGCATTCTATGATATCTGATTATTTTCCGGCAAATTCTCGTTCTACTGCATTGGGGATATATTCCTTAGGAATACCTTTTGGAATAATGTTTGGTCTATTTGCTGGTGGATGGATTAATGAATATTTTGGATGGAGAATGGCCTTTTTTGTAGTTGGTATTCCAGGTATTATTATTGCTCTAATTTTTCGATATACAGTCCAAGAACCGTTAAGAGGTCAAGCCGAAGGAAGGATTGATGATAAAGCACAACCATCAATCCCAGAAACAATGCGATACCTTTTAAAAAAGAGATCGTTTAGACATCTGGCATTTGGAGCTGCTTTAGCTGCATTTGTAGGATACGGTGCAATAACATGGTTGCCATCCTTTTTTCAGAGATCTTATGAAATGCAAACTGGTGAAGTAGGTTGGTATTTAGGGTTAATTTTAGGTATTCCCGGTGGTTTAGGTATTTTTCTTGGTGGTTATTTATCTGATTATTTTGGATCAAAAGATACGAGATGGTGCCTCTGGATAGTAGCATTAGCAATGGCTATAACGGTTCCACTTTATTATATGGTTTTTCTTAGTCCCAATGCATACTCTTCTTTTTTATGGTTAATTGTTCCAATATTTTTTGGAAATTTTTATCAGGCTACTACATTCAGTCAAACCCAAGGAGTTGTAGAACTTAGAATGCGATCAGTCGCTGCTGCAATTTTACTTTTCATTATTAACATAATTGGTTTAGGTTTTGGCCCTCAAGCTGTTGGAATTCTAAGCGACTTTTTGAATCCAGAATATGGAAAGGAATCTCTAAGATATAGCTTGCTAATACTTTCAACAATAAAGTTATGGTGCGCTTATCATTATTACCTTGCCGGTAAATACCTTAAAGATGATTTAATTACAGAATAAGATTAATCTTTAGGACTTTTTAAAAATAAGATACTAGTCTTATCTTTATAATCGGAATATTGAGGGTCATCTCCCCATTTTTCATCAGCTGATTTTTCTAACATAGGAATACCACTTACATTTACTAATAAAAAATAGACAAATAATGGAGAAATTAAAGCTATATAATCCCAACCTTTAAAAACTGGTAAAGCAATAATAGTTATACCTATCCAAAGAATTATCTCACCAAAATAATTTGGGTGCCTTGACCAGGCCCATAAACCATGCGAAATAAATTTATCCTTATTATTAATATCTTCTCTAAAGATTTTCTTTTGATAATCAGAAATAACTTCAATTGAGAAACCAAGAACCCAAAAAATAAAACCGATAACAATAAAAATAATATTTTCAGAATTGACTTCACTGCTATTTTTATTTGTCATAGCAACTAACCCGGCAACATAACACAAAAACACCCATAAAGCAGATATATTCCAAGTCATGAAGAACCAAAAGAAATTCTTTTTCATTTCTGTAAATCGAGTATCTCTCCCAGATTTTTTTATTCTTTTGAAAAGAAAAGTACCTAATCTTAAAGTCCATATAGAGACCAAAGTCCCTATTAGTATCGAATAAAAATTCTGCATATAGGAAATAACTATTACAGAAAGACTAATAAAAGTTATGCTCCCTATAGCATCGAAATAGTGTTCAGTTTGAGCAATATAAGCGTGAATAAAAAATATCCAATGAATTGCATAAGAATAAAGTACACAAAATAGTAAAAATGGAATTCCAAAAAAATCTATACTATTTTGACTTACTGCTAACGACACTAATGAGGCAATAATTATACTTATAATCGTTCCTAAAATTGATTTTTTAAGCGGCATATTAAAAATCCTTTATAAATTTAATTAATTGATTCATCACTTGAGGGTAAGCTTCTTTATCCCACCTATAAAATTGGTGACCTTTATTATCCCACTTTAATAATTTAATACTGTTACCTTTCTTTGTCATCTCATTAGTGAATTCCTCAACTATATTAATTGGAACTGTTCTATCAGATTTTCCATGAAATATTATTGAGGGAGGAAGTCCTTCTTTAATATAATTTGAAGGGGAAAGCTCATTTGATTTACCTTCAAATAACTTCTGAACATATAACCACAAATCTTTTCTTCTATCATTAATATTACTAGGTAATTCTCTATCAAAAAAAGATGTGTTCAATGCGGGATTGAAAAAAATCATTGCTTTAATATTCTTGTAAGTTTCTCCTTTTTCATTAGGAATCATAGCTAATGAAGCAGCTAAATGCCCTCCTGATGAACCTCCCCCAACAAAAATATTATTCTTATCTATATTAAGTTCTGAAGAATTATCAATTATCCAATCAAATGCATCTCTTGCATCATTCATTGAATCAGTAACTTTAGAATTATGCTTAAGGGCAAGTTGATAATCTGCACTTATACATAAAATCCCTTCATTAGAGATATCTCTACACATTTTAAAAAGTGAATATGATGAACCAAAAGCCCAACCTCCACCATGAAAAAGCAAGATACTAGAATCACTTATTGGTTTTTTTGGATTAAAAATATGAAGCTTTAAATTAGAGTTTCGAATTTTTTTATAGGTATAGCTTTTATCTGGAAGATTTAAATAATAGAGAGAACCATAAAAAACTTTATCAAAAAAGTGCCCCATAAATGGCATTTGTTTTGGCTTCGTTAAATAAAGATAGAAAAAAGAAATAAATAAAAAGCTTAAAATAAAAATTAGAAAGATCATGGATTTCTTCATCAACAAGATTTCTTCTTAAATTTAATCTAGATAATTTGAGAGCCTTTCAAAAGCCTCAATAAAGTCTTCTTTAAAATTTTGTACAACTGTTCCAGCGGATAAAGAATGGTTCATTAAACCTACGCCTTGACCAACCCAATAAGTAGCTAGTTGCTTTGCACCTTCATGTCCGCTCAGTGAAAGCTTATCAATCTTTCTAAGTGCTGGTTCACTTACAAAAGATTGTAAAGGCATGGGAAGAGGATCAGGCCCATCATTCTCCCAAGCATCAGTCCAAGGTGATCTAAGCTGTCTAGAATGCTTTCCTGTTCTACTTCTTGAACGGACTGTATCTCTAGATGAAGCTGCTAACATTTTTTCTTTAACAACAGGATTGGTTTCCGCTTCTGAAGTTGTTAACCAAACTGATCCACACCAAGCACCTGAAGCACCCATAGACATTGCAGCCGCCATTTGTCCTCCAGTGGTAATGCCTCCTGCTGCTAAAATAGGAATATCTTTAACATCTTTAATAGCATTATATACTTCAGGAACCAGAACCATTGTAGAAACATCACCACAGTGACCTCCTGCCTCACCCCCAGCAACAACTAAAATATCTACCCCTGCTTCAACTTGCTTTAGCGCATGCTCCTTAGCTCCTACAAGGGCTGCAACAGCAACATTATGCTCTTTTCCTAAATCAAGCATAATTTTTGGAGGTACACCTAAAGCGTTAGCAATTAATTTGATTGGATGTTTCATGGCTACTTCTAATGAACTTTCCGCACCCTCTTCCGATAAATTTTTTCCAAATTGAACAGTTCCTTTTCTTACCTCATCTGGATCATCAGATTCTATATTATGAGAATCTAGTATTGATTTAGCAAAATCCTTATGACCTTGCGGAATAGATTTAACAACATCATCTGTGCTTACAGACTTACCTTTTCCTTCATATTTATTAGGAACAATAAGATCAATGCCGTAAGGTTTTCCATCAATATGGTCATCAATCCAATTTAATTCTTCTTCAAGTCTATCTGGAGGATGATTAACCGCACCAAAAACCCCCATTCCTCCAGCCTTTGATACAGCTACAACAACATCGCGGCAGTGTGAAAATGCCAGTAATGGGAATTCTATATCTAAAATTTCACATATGCGTGATTTCATTTATTTTTCTCCGAATCTTTAGTTAAGAAATAGACTTTGAAAAAGTAATTTCTCCATCATCAATACGACCATATCTAATTTGGAATACATCTTTTAAAAAATTCTGATTATTTCTCCAAGGTGATTCTTTCCCTTGTTGAGGAAAAATATGTTGAGCTCTTTTTATGTATCCAGATGTAAGATTTAAATAATCTGGGTCAGTCTCTACATTGCTATCATTTTCGGGGCAAGCAACATTATAATTTTTCTTTTTCATATGATTTATAACTCTGCATACATATTCTGAAGTCAAATCTGCACCTAAAGTCCATGAAGCGTTAGTGTAGCCAAAAGTACTAGCAAAATTAGGAATTCCGCTATACATCATACCTTTGTAAGTTATGGTTTGAGATATATCTATCGGTTTATTATCTACTGTTAAATTAATATTACTGAGCATTTCAAGATTCAAACCTGTAGCAGTTATAATTATGTCAGTTATAATCTCTTTTCCAGATTTAAGTAATATCCCTTTCTCAGTAAATTTCTCAATGTGGTCAGTAACAACCGATGCGTTCCCCTTTCTAATTTGATCAAAAAGATCTCCGTCAGGAACTAAGCACATTCTTTGTTCCCAAGGGTTGTAATCAGGGGTAAAATGTTTTTCAACATCATAATCTGATCCTAAAGCTTTCTTTACCTCTCTTATTATGGCTCTTTTTACTCCCTGAGGATATTTTCTACATAAACGAAAGTAATACTGTTGCCTTAAAATATTTCTCCATCTAATTATTAAATAAGAAAGTTTTAATGGAAGATATTTTCGCAAATTATTTGCCATTTTATCTTTTTCAGGTGCAGACACAACATAAGTTGGAGAACGCTGAAGCATAGTAACATGGCCAGCTTTTTTTGCCATTTCAGGGACGAGAGTTACTGCAGTTGCTCCACTTCCAACTACAACAACTTTCTTTCCTGAATAATCATAATTTTCATCCCACTCTTGAGGGTGTATAACATCACCTTTAAAATCTTCTATACCTTTAAATTCCGGTGTATAACCTTCTTTATAACTATAGTAACCAGAACACATGAAAATAAAATTACATGATAATTGAGTAATTTCATTCGTTGATTTATCTTCAACATCAACAGTCCATGAGCTTGAAGAGCTAGACCATGTTGCATTTCTCACATATTTTCCAAATCTAATTTTTTCTTTAATATTAAATTGCTCTACAGTTTCGTTTAAATAATTAAGTATTGAAGGAGCGTCAGCTATGGCTTCTTGTTCTTTCCAAGGCTTAAATCTAAAGCCTAATGTATACATATCAGAATCAGATCTAATTCCTGGATATTTAAAAAGATCCCATGTCCCACCAATCTTATCTCTTCCCTCCAGAATAACATAAGATGCACCAGGGCATTTTTTTTGCAGATGGTAACCAGCACCAATCCCAGAAATTCCTGCCCCAACTACTAAAACATCAAATTTTTCAGTCATATCTTTTCTAAATTTATAAAAATAAAGCTAATTTAGCTTTATATAGCTATAACTCCGCCGTCAACAGAAATTGAATCTCCTGTTGTAAAGGCTGAATCATCTGAAGCTAAAAATAAAACAGCTGAAACCACTTCATCTGGTTCTCCAACTCTATTCATTGGATGTGACGCTGCAAATTCTGCTAATTGTTGATCAGGATTTTCTGCCGCTTCAACATATCTTTGCATCATTGGAGTATTTATGGCGCCTGGCTGAACAGCATTACATCTAATATCATATCCCATCTCAGCACAATGAAGTGCCACAGTTCTAGTTAAAATTAAAACTCCAGCTTTACTGTAATTATATGAAATAACAAATGGTTTAGGTCTTGTGGCTAAAGACGAAGCAAAATTAACAATGCTACCTTTTCTTTCTTTCATCGCTTTTACAGCAAATTGGCACCCTAAAAAAACTGATGTTCCATTTATTGCATGAACTCTTTCCCAGTGCTCAATTGTTTCGTCTTCGATAGTGGCAGGTTCACTTATTCCAGCAGCATTAATAACTGATGTTATTTCATTAAACCTATTTCCAAGATGCTCTTCCAATCTTTTCCAGTCTTCAGCTTTTGAAACATCAGCCTGAAAAAATTCACATGAATCTCCAATTTCTTCTGAAATTTTATTTCCTAATTCTTTATTTATATCCAGTGTAATGACCGCACCACCTTCTTCTACAAATCTTTTAGCCGTTGCGGCTCCCATTCCTGATGCACCACCTGAAATTACAGCAAATTTTCCTTCAAATCTTGACATACGAACTCCTTAAAAAATTAAACTCTATTAATATAATCATAAAAACTTAAAAAATTGCTTTTATCAAACTAATTTATCATATGATTTTTATTAAATATTACGATAATATATTTCTAAGAGGACCTTAAAAATGGAAGAAACAAATAAATTTTTTGAAACTTATTGTGATTTTGTAACCAAAGTAACAAGTGATCCAAGCCTAAAAATTAATTCCCTAAAGGAATCGATGGATAATATTCAAGATCATTCTAATATTGATATACCACGCCTTTTAACTGGAGCATTAGGTTTAAGTAGTGAATCAGGTGAATTTACTGAAATCGTAAAAAAAATACTGTTACAAGGAAAGCCTTCAGATAAAGATAATATTTTTCATATGAAACGTGAGCTAGGAGATATAATGTGGTATTGGGTAACAGCTTGTATGGCATTAAAACTTAACCCAGCCGAAGTTATTATTGAAAATCAAAAGAAGCTTGAAGCTAGATATGGTGAGAAATTTACCATAAATCAAAGCGAGGTAAGAGCAGAAGGAGATCTTTAAGGTCCTTTTTTTGTGGAAAAGATAAATTTAAGATCACCCTTAACAAATTCAGAATGGAAAAAATATTTTCTTTTTAGATGGAGAATACTTAGGGATCCTATAGGCCTAGATAAAAAATCAACAAAGGATAATTTAGAAGAAAAAAGTTATCATCTAATGGCAATAGATATAAATAAAGTCATATTAGGTGTTGGAAGAATTCATTTCCTTAATAAAGAGGAATCTCAAATTAGATATATGGCAGTTCAAGAAGAATATCGAAAAATGGGCATAGGAAAGAGAATTGTTATTGGGTTAGAAGGCTTTTCTAAAAAAAATCACCGATATAAAATAATTCTAAACGCCAGGGATAATGCGGTTAATTTTTATTCAAAACTTGGTTACAAAATCTTAGGCCCTTATGATGCAGGAATAGGAATTGATCATTATAAGATGAGCAAGAATTTAGAAATTGTCTTTCCAAGTTCTGATAGCCCCTAAAACCTCAACATCAGTTAAATTAGTTTTTGAAGAATATTTTTCAGCACTCTTTCTGATAGCGTCTTCCGAATATCTAAGAAAAGGATTAATATCTTTCTCTAATTTCATATTAGATGGAATTGTTATCATATCATTTTCTCTTTTTTTTCTTACTTCATTATAATAATTAAGCAGGTTACTATTTTTGGGTTCAACCTCTATAGCAAAATTCAAATTACTTAATGTATATTCATGAGTGCAAAAAACCATAGTGTTATCAGGCAATAAGGATAATTTATTAAGAGAGTTAAACATTTGTTCTGGTGTTCCCTCAAATAATCTACCACAACCTCCAGAAAAAAGAGTATCACCACAAAATAAAACTGGTATTTCTTGTTTAGAAAAATAAGAAATATGATCAAGAGTATGTCCTGGAGTTTCTAAAATTTCATAAAACTCATCAAACAATTCAATTTTATCACCTTCATTTAATTCAATTGTTATACCATCAATATGACCTCCTTTAGGACCATAAACAGGAATTGGCTTTTCTTTTGATAGCTCTATTACTCCGCCAGTGTGGTCAGGGTGCCAATGAGTTATTAAAATTGACTCCAAATCAAGATTTTGACTTATTAAAACCTCTTTTACAGCAGCAGCGTCTCCTGGATCTACTACCGCTAACTGGTTATTATGTTTTAAAGCCCAAATATAATTATCTGAAAAAGCTGGTATAGCAAAAATTTCCGACATATTTTCCTAGTAATATATAATTACAAAGTTTACAAGCTTTGTTGGAGTCTAAATAAATGAAATCTAACAATTTAATTGGAATAATTTTGTCTTTAACATGCATTATTCATTGTTTATCTATTCCATTAACAGTTTTAATTATTGGAATTGATAGTCTAACAAGCTTAACTTATCAAAATAATATAATTCATGAAGTATTGTTTGTTTTAGTTTTTTTAATTTATATGATTGTTTTTCCAAAAAGTTATAAAAACTATAAGGATATAAAGCCTCTTTTTATCGCTTCATTTGGTGTTTTAAGTCTTTTTTTAGGGCTTTTTCAAAAAGAAATTATGGAAATAATGCTAACGATCTTTGGTGCTTTATTATTAATAATTGCCCATTATAAGAATTATAAATTAGAAACAAACAATTAAACTTAAGGGTAAAGAAATCTTCTAGACCACTTATTCTTATTCAAATTATATTCCACTCTTTCATGTAATCGATTCTGTCTTTCTAACCAAAATTCAAAAGTTCTTGGCTCTACACAATACCCATTCCAATAATTTGGTCTTGGAACTTCTTTTCCACTAAATTTATTAAAAAAATCATTATATTTTTTTTCTAAAATTAACCTACTTTTAAGAACCTTAGATTGATCTGATGCCCATGCCCCTATTTTCGATTTTTTATCTCTTGAATGAAAATATTTATCACTTTCGATTTCATTAATTTTATTTACTTTACCCTGAATTATGATTTGTTTTCCTAATGATTTCCAATAAAAGCATAATGACGCATTCTTATTTTTATCGATTTGTTTTCCTTTATAGCTTTGTGAATTCGTGTAAAAAACTATCCCTTTCTTCTTAATCTCTTTCATTAAAACCATTCTTGTTCTTGGTCTATTAAAAGAATCAATTGTTGATAATGCCATTGCATTAGGGTTTTTAATTTCTTTTCTTTTAGCTTCTTCATACCATTCATTAAATAAAGCAAATGGATTACTTTTCTTATTTATTTTATTATTACCTAATTTCACTAATTATACCTCTCAAGAAAAAATAAATAAAATTATACAATTGATGTATGAATCTGTATTTCTATATTTTATATTTATAAAAATTATTAAATAAAAACAAACTAATAAGATTATCTATGGAAAATAAAACAAATCTACTAAGCGGAAAAAGAGGATTAGTTATGGGAGTAGCTAATAACAGATCAATTGCATGGGGTATAGCAAAAGCCTGTAGAGAGCATGGAGCGGAAATTGCTCTCAGTTACCAAGGAGAAGCAATTAAAAAAAGAATTATCCCTTTGGCAAAAGATTTAGGTTCAAATTTAGTTCTTGAATGCGATGTAGCTGATGATCAAGATGTAGATAAATTATTTAAAGAAATTAAAGATGAGTGGGGGACGTTAGATTTTTTAGTACATGCAGTAGCTTTTTCAAATAAAGATGAATTGAATGGTAGATATTTAGAAACAACTCAAGAAAATTTTATAAATACACTAAATATATCATGTTATTCATTAACTTCAGTTTCTCAAAGAGCTGAAAAACTAATGGCTAACGGTGGCTCTATCTTGACATTGACTTATTATGGTTCTGAAAAAGTTATGCCTCATTATAATGTTATGGGTGTAGCTAAATCAGCATTAGAGACAAGTGTTAAATACCTCGCAAAAGATTTAGGTAAAGAAAATATACGCGTTAATGCTATCTCTGCTGGCCCTATCAAGACTCTTGCAGCTTCAGGGATTGGAGACTTTAGATATATATTAAAGTGGAATGAATTTAACTCCCCTTTAAAGAGAACGGTATCAATTGATGAAGTTGGTAATGCTTCAGTTTATTTACTAAGTGATTTATCTTCAGGTGTTACTGGTGAGATACATCATGTAGACTCAGGGTATAATATCATAGGTATGAAAGATGAAGATGCGCCAGATATTTCTACTGTAGGAGATTAAGAGATGTCACATAATACATTTGGACATTTATTCAAATTCACAACATGGGGAGAGTCTCATGGATCAGCTATTGGTTGTGTTGTTGATGGAACACCTCCTAGAATTGAAATAAATGAGAAAGATATTCAATTTTGGCTAAATAAAAGAAGACCAGGACAAAGTGATTTTACTAGCCCAAGAAATGAACCTGATGTCGTTGAAATTTTATCAGGAATATATGAAGAAGACGGTGTTAAGCTTTCAACTGGAACCCCTATATCAATGATAATTCATAATAAAGATCAAAGATCAGATGATTATAAAGAAACAGAAGATAAGTTCAGACCAGGTCATGCAGATTATACCTACCTTTCAAAATATGGGATAAGAGACCCTAGAGGTGGTGGACGTCAATCAGCTAGAGAAACTGCAATGAGAGTTGCAGCGGGCGCTGTAGCGAGAAAAATTATTCCTAATATCGAAATAAAAGGAGCTCTCGTTCAATTAGGAGATCTAAAAATCAATCGTGACAATTGGAATTGGGAATTTATCGATGAAAACCCTTTCTGGTGTCCGGATTCAGAAATAGTTGAAAAATGGAAAAATAAAATATCTGCATTAATTGATGAAGGAGATAGTTGTGGAGCTATTATTGAAGTAACAGCAAAAAATGTTCCAGTTGGTTTAGGCGCCCCAATATATGGTAAATTGGATGCCGACTTAAGTGGTGCAATAATGAGTATCAATGCAGTTAAAGGAGTTGAAATTGGTAATGGTTTTGATGCTGTAAATATACCAGGTAGTGATAATGGTGATGAAATGAAAATGCAAAAAGATAAACCCGTTTTTTCAACAAATAATGCAGGTGGTATTTTAGGAGGTATTTCATCTGGACAAGATATAGTTCTTAGATTTGCAGTTAAACCAACTTCATCAATTAGAAAAACAAAGAAAACAATAAATAAATCAAATAAAGATACTGAGATTGAAACTAAAGGACGTCATGACCCTTGTGTTGGAATTAGAGCTGTACCTGTCGGCGAAGCAATGGTTGCGTGCGTTCTCGCTGATCATTTTTTAAGAAATAGGGGGCAAATTAACGATTAACTTTTAATAATCTTAAACTCACTATCGTTAACACCTAAAGTGCTTAATACTGTTTTAACTATATTATCAGAATCTAAACCAGCTTGTTCATACATGTTATTCATATCGCCATGCTGAATGAAAACATCAGGAAG
>MDSY01112089.1_pt1 | contig 16254 bp, 14 predicted proteins | sample 811131 | NCBI WGS metagenome assembly MDSY01 (sample SAMN05326643, study PRJNA326480) | marine metagenome | isolation source: seawater | place: Atlantic Ocean: South West | collected 2010
TAACCGCGCTTTGTTTGACGGGCTATTTGCACAAGTGCCCGATGCGGCGCAGCTGGTAGTGTTGCCTGAAATGTTCAGCACCGGGTTTACTATGGATTCTTCTCAGGTGGCCGAGTCCATGGAGGGCGCCACGGTAGCGTGGATGCGCGAGCGTGCGCAGTCCCTCGGGAAAGTGCTCTGTGGCAGTGTGGTTATTCGTGCAGCAGATCAATATTTCAATCGGTTTATCTGGGCTATGCCCGAGGGTGAGCTGCGCTGGTACGACAAACGCCATCTATTCCGCATGGCTAATGAGCATGAGCACTATGCCGCGGGGAGTGAGCGTATTACGCTGGAACTGAATGGTTGGCGAATCTGTCCTGCAGTTTGTTACGACCTGCGGTTTCCGGTGTGGCTACGTAATCGTGGTGACTATGATGTTTTACTGGTTGTGGCGAATTGGCCAGCAGCGCGGCGGGTAGCATGGCAGAGTTTGTTGCGCGCTCGTGCGATAGAAAACCAAGCGTACTGTGTCGGTGTAAATATCGTCGGTGACGATGGTAATGGTTTGCACTACGCCGGTGGTTCAGGGGTCTACGCTCATGATGGCGAAGAATTGTCCGAGTGCGGTAATACGCCCTCGGTTGTCACTCAAGTTTTGCCTTGGCAGAGTTTGCAAGAGGCGCGCGAACAATTTCCGGTCAACCTTGATGCAGATGATTTTACCCTGTCTGTATAGCGGGGTAGGCAACCGGGTAAGCAGTTGGATAAGAATAAACGGTCATGAATGAGGTGATAAGTTGAAACGTTTTACAGGATGGTCCAACGCGGCAATCGCAGGAGCTCTGATGATCCTGGCCGGTTGCGGCGGTAACGCCGAGCAAGCAGATGTTAGTGCGGCTTCGATAAATGCGCACCCGGGCAAGGAAATTTACGATCAATACTGCTACAGCTGCCACAATCCAGGATTGAATGGCGCACCTCGGCTAGGCGACGCTGAAGCATGGGCGCCGCGCATTGCTCAGGGGCGCGCAATATTGTTGACTTCGACCCTAGAGGGAATTGCCCCAGCCATGCCCCAGCGTGGGCTATGCCTAAGCTGTAGCGATGACGACTTAGCAGCAGCGGTGGACTATATGATCGAAGAGGGTCAATAGAGTGAGCGCAATGCTGCTGTGCGGACTCAGTGGATGAACTTACGGGATCTCAGATATCTGGTTGCAGTAGCCGAACACCAACACTTTGGTCGTGCTGCTGAGGCGTGTTTTGTCAGCCAGCCGACGCTGTCTACGCAACTGAAAAAACTCGAGCAAACACTGGGCGTAATCCTGATAGAGCGCACTAATCGGCGGGTTATGTTGTCACCGGAAGGTGAACAGATCGTGGCTCAAGCTCAGCGTATTCTGGTCGAGGTAAATTCTTTGACGGCGATGTCAGAGCAGTTACGTGACCCATTGGGTGGTGAGGTGCGACTAGGCATCATTCCGACGATCGCGCCGTATCTATTGCCGAAAATCCTTGCGCCGCTGACGGCGGAGTTTCCGAACCTCAATATTCAACTTACCGAGGGGCAAACCAGTCAAATAACGCGCATGCTCAAGCAGGGTGACCTCGATGCAGTATTGCTGGCCCTGCCGTTGCAGGAAGAAAACGTAGAAGAGTTCGAGCTTTATACCGAGCCTTTTTTATTTGCGGCCGCAACAGAGCACCCGAAAGCCCAGCAAAAAAGCGTAAGTGCTGATGATTTGCAAGACGAGGAGGTGCTGTTGCTTGAGGACGGTCACTGTCTTCGTGATCAAGCGTTAGCGGTTTGTCATGCACATCGCGGTATCGAAAGCTCTAGCTTCACAGCTACCAGTCTAGAAACCCTGCGCCAGTTAGTGGCGGCCAATAGGGGCATCACGCTGATGCCTGCATTGGCCGTTCCCGAACAAGCGGATAATGCCAGCGGCGTTTGTTACATCCCCTTTGCGGGCGAGGTGCCGTCACGCACCTTGGGGCTGTGCTGGCGTTCCTCGTCCACCCGCAGCGGTTTGCTGGCAGACATAGCCCAGTCCTTGCGGCAGGTATTAAATACCTAGGGTCGCTGGGGCTGTTGCTGCTAAATGTCGAGGTCCTTGCATAGGGCCTCTCTTACGGTGGCCTCAAGGGTTACCGAGTTTGCCAGACTGGCATGGTCTAAGCCCATGTGCACCTGGGCACCTTGGCCCAGTGCTGCGAGGTCCTGTGCACTGAGTTCGAAGCGCATAAAGTGCACAGCCGCCGCTTTGCTGTCGCGGGTTCGCTCCATGTCCTCGTTAGCGATTGCATAAGCCTTAGTGCCATCGCCGACTTGAACCCAAACGGTTTCCTCTATGCCGCCCATGTTAGCAAGTGCCCGCTGACGTTCTTCAACGTCGCCGTATTCGATCATGAAGGTGGCTTTCCAATTGCTGCCGTCTGGAATGAGTGGATTATAGGCTTCCAGTTCCTCTTCGATTTCAGCCGCCTCAAAAATTCGCTCGACCCGAAGCATTTCTTGGACCTGATAATGCATGGTCAATTGATCCTCAAAATACAGCGTTGCGTGGGCGCCTAGGGCCACTTGTCGCAATTTTTTATGGGCTAATACCTGCTGCCTGAACTCGGCTCGTCGTCCTGCGTATTCTTCCAAGGACCAAAGGTCATCTCTTGTTAGCGTCATTTATTTTCTCAATAGGTTTAGATTGCGTAGGCGCGGCGGACCATTGAAATCGGATGTTCAGCATCACCTTCTTCCATTCCATCCGCGATCATCCGACCAGCCATGGGGCAGTCGGAGCCAAAGGTGTCGGCAGCAGCATCAGCTACCCGCCGCACCACTGGCCGCGCTATCTTCTTTGCTTTTTCATAAGTCTCCGCCTTTACCGCATAAGTACCATCGTGCCCAGAGCAGCGTTCAATTGCGGTGACTTCGGTGTCGGGAATCAGGTTTAAGAACTCTCGAGTCTTCATGCCGAAATTTTGTACTCGTTGGTGACAGGCAACGTGATAAGCCACCTTGCCTAACGGCTGAGGAAAATTTGTATCGATGAGGTTCGCCTTGTGGCGCAACATAAGGTACTCGAAAGGGTCGAAAAAATATTGTTGGATTTTTGCAACATCCGCGTCCTGAGGAAACATCAGTGGCAATTCTTGCTTGTACATAAGTACGCAAGAGGGAATCGGCGCGATCAAATCGTAACCGTCTTCGATTGCTTGCAGAAAGATCGGTAGGTTGGCGTCTTTCATTTTCTCTACCTTGGGCAGGTCGCCAAGCTCGAGTTTTGGCATGCCACAGCACTTAGCGTCTTGCAGCACTTTAACGGCTACGTTGTTTTGCTGCAGCACGGCGACCAGGTCTTCAACCATTTGCGGCTCGTTATGGTCCCCGTAGCAGGTAACATATATAGCTACTTTGCCGGTGGTGCGGTCGGTCGCAGTGGGTTGCTCTTGGGGGTCGCTGATGGCGGCGATACGCTTACTTGTGGGTGTGCTTTCAAAATGCGGTAAGGGCGCGTCCTTATGAATACCAAGTAGTGCTTCGCCTGCCTTGCGCATGGTGCGCGATCCTGCGGCCGCGTTTGCGAGTTGGGCGATACCCGGTGTTGAAATAGTGTCGAAGATGGGGTCGGTAGAGGTGATGATCCGATCCCGCCATTTGGTGTCTTTGTTGGCAAAGTTTTGCGCTTTGCCCCGCAGCATGAGGTGCGGGAAGTCGATAGCCCATTCATGGGGGGGCACATAGGGACACTTGGTTTCGGCGCACAAGTCGCAGAGGAAGCATTGCTCTACGACCTTGTTGTAGTCAGCTTTATCGACGCCGTCGACCTCAAAGGTATCCGATTCGTCGATAAGATCGAACAACGTTGGAAAAGAGTCGCATAAGCTGACACAGCGTCGGCAACTATGGCAGACGTCAAACACGCGTTCCATCTCCGCATGCAGCGAGTCTCGATCGTAGAAATCTGGGTTCTTCCAGTCTAACGGCTGTCGTTCTGGAGCCTCTAAGCTGCCTTCTCTTGAACTCATATTGATCTCTTCTGTCGTTTACTGATTTCGTTAAACCATCTAGTGGCGTTAACCGCAGACAAAAAAAAGGGGCCGAACAAGCCCCTCCTTTTGGTATACCCACTAGGGCCAGTGGGTTAGTCCATCGCGTCCAATGCTTTTTGGAAGCGGTTGGCGTGTGAGCGCTCGGCCTTGGCCAGTGTCTCAAACCAGTCTGCGATTTCATCAAAGCCTTCGTCGCGAGCGGTTTTTGCCATTCCGGGGTACATGTCCGTGTACTCGTGAGTTTCACCTGCCACCGATGCTCTGAGGTTATCTGCTGTGTTGCCCATGGGCAGGCCAGTTGCTGGATCGCCTACTGCCTCCATGTACTCGAGGTGGCCGTGGGCGTGACCGGTTTCTCCTTCTGCAGTTGAGCGAAATACTGCGGCTACATCGTTTTCACCTTCAACGTCAGCCTTTGCTGCGAAGTACAAGTAACGACGATTCGCCTGTGACTCGCCGGCAAAAGCGTCTTTGAGATTCTGTAAAGTATTGCTGTCTTTCAATTCCATGCTGACATGAACTCCATAAAAGGTTAGCGAATAGCGAGCCGGTGGCTGCTGGTTGAGGTGCAGTATAGGTTGATTGGTCATCGAATCTATTTGAATGTTTAGATCGCTGTAATAGACAAAATCTATCAAATACCTCTAAATTTTTGGTTTTGTCAATGATAATCATTCTTATTTGCGATAACTATGCGCCGAAGTCTTCAGTTAGTGCACTCATACCATGCTCAAGGAGTGTGGTTGTGTTGGGGGTGAGGTATGGTGCTTGCGCCCAGTGCCTCTAGGGAATAATTGAAATCATTGCTCAGCGTAATTTAGCCGAATTCCGGCAACTTGTTCGCCTTGCTGTGCCGCTTGTATTTACACAATTGGCGCAAATGGGCATGGGTGTTGTCGATACAGTTATGGCCGGCCGTTTGGGTGCGGTGAATCTAGCCGGCGTGGCATTGGGCGGTGTGGTGTTCTGGCCGCTGCTGCTGTTGGTCGCAGGGGTGGTTATGGCGCTTACCCCGACGGTGTCACAACTGCATGGATCTGGCCGCAGCCATGAAGCGGGAGAGGCCGTGCGGCAAGTTTTGTGGATCGGGCTGGCTGCGGGACTTGCATTGATTTTGCTGCTCAGGAACGTTGAGCCTCTTTATCACTTAATCGGTGTCGATCCTCTGGCGATTCCGATTACGGTGGGCTACCTCGAAGCGATTAGTTGGGGGGTGTTGCCGGTGTTGGGCTATTTTGCCCTGCGCTATCTCTGTGAGGGTCTATCTTGGACCGCGCCGGCAATGGTCATCTCGGGCGTTGGATTGCTGTTGAAAGTTCCTCTGAACTATTGGCTCATCTACGGTGGTTGGGGAATTCCCGCGTTGGGTGGCGAGGGCTGTGGTTGGGCCTCGGCGGTAATAATGGGATTGCAGTTCATTGCTATTTGCCTCGTGGTGCGCTACTCGCGGGTGGCCGTGGCTGGTGTTTTCCGTCGTTTCTCTTGGCCGGATACCGACGCGATATGGCGCTATATAAAGCTGGGACTGCCCATTGGTATGTCCACCTTTGCTGAATTTGGCATTTTCTCCTTAATGACTTTATTGATCGGGCGTCTCGGTGCAGAGACCGTTGCTGCGCATCAGATTATTAACAATATCAGCGGGCTCGTGTTTATGGTGCCCTTGGGGTTGGGCATGGCCGCCTCTATCCGTGTAGGGTTTAATGTTGGTGCTAACGATTTCCATGCTGCCCGGCGCAGCGGTTGGGTAGCCATCGGCGCTAGTTTCGGGTTTGCCCTAGTAGCTGTTACCGCCTTGCTGACTCTTGGTCCATGGGTTGTGACTTTGTACTCAACTGAGCCGGAGGTGGTGGCTGTGGCGACAGGATTATTGCTGATCGTCGCGGTTTATCAGGTTTTTGATGATGTTCAGGTGATCGCCATGGGTGCCTTGCGCGGTTACAAAGACACTACCAAGCCATTCATAATTGCTGTGATCTGTTATTGGTTGGTAAGTTTGCCAGTGGCTCTGGTATTTGGTTATGGCATCGTCGAGGATCTGTATCTTGGCGTAACTGGTTATTGGATTGGCCTGGCCTGTGGCTTGATCTGCGCTGCCGTAGTTTTGGTAACGCGCTTTAACCGCGTATCCAAGCACTATGTTCGGACTGCACGCGACGAGCAACAAATAGCATCCTGAGGGTTGAGGATAGGTTATGGAGTGGTGGGTCGGACTTACTGTTGCCGGAGCATTTCTGCAAAATTTGCGCTCGCTACTGCAGCGCCGACTGACCCGAACTCTTTCCGTTAATGGCTCTTCCTATGTGCGTTTCCTCTACGCTCTGCCGTTTGCCTGGCTATTAGTACTGTGGCTCGGCCAAACCAACCTGCCAGTCTTAACCCCGTCGTTTTGGTGGTATGTCTGCGCCGGCGGTATTACCCAGATTGTCGCAACCTCGGCACTTGTTGCCGCGGTGAGCAACGGCGAATTTGCGGTTGGCACCGCGATGAGCAAAACCGAAGCCATGCAGGCCGCTGCAATCGGTCTCATACTGCTCGGTGAACAACTGTCCTTACAGGCTTTGTTGGGGATTGCTGTTAGCCTAGTAGGCGTTTTTCTGCTGACCGGCGGCGTCAGTCCACGGCAGATCTTTCAGCGCGGCCCTGCATTGTGGCTAGGGTTGTTGGCTGGCAGTAGCTTTGCTTTATGCTCGGTTTGCTTCCGTGGTGCTAGCTTGGCCCTAGGTACCGATGAGACTGACGCTTGGCAGCGCGCTGCCCTGACCCTCGCGGCTACCTTAACTTTGCAGGCTGTGGTTATGGGCGCTTATTTGATCGTCCGCGAACCCCGGCAACTGCAGCGGGTCGTAAGTAGTTGGCGGGTTGCTATCTGGGTAGGTCTGATAGGTATGACCAGCTCTATTTGTTGGTTTACAGCTATGGCGCTGGTGAACGCGGCGCTGGTTCGGGCGATGGGTCAGATTGAACTCTTGTTTACGCTGATTACCTCGATATGGTTTCTTGGTGAGCGAGTGCGTCGCCGGGAAGTGTTAGGTATGTTGCTACTGGTACTAGGCATTGTATTGCTGATTTAAGGGGGGACTATGGCTGAAGTGGAATGGCGCAAGCAGCACACCGAAGCAGGTGGCTGTTGGGGTGAGATCATGTTGAATCGTCCCGAGCGCAAAAACGCTATCACCGGACCGTTTGGTGAGCAATTGGCCGATGCGTTCGAAGAACTGCAGGGCGATGGGCAGGTGCAGGCAATTTTGCTCCACGGTGCGGGTGGCGCGTTTTGTTCAGGTCTTGATCTCAATGCGTTTAACGCTGAGCCAGAGCCCGCCTGGGTTGCTGGCTTTCAGACCACTTGGCGGCGCGCGCATAGTGCTTTATTCAATTGTACCAAGCCGATTGTTGGAGCGTTAGAACGCTATGCAATCAACGGTGGGGCGGCGCTGGCGATTGCCTGCGACTATCTGGTCGCGGGTGAACAGGCCTTCTTGCAGGTTGGCGAGGTGCAAATCGGTATGGCTGCCCCCTACAACATGGCTTGGCTCAATTTGCGCCACAGCGAGCGGGTTATTGCTGAAGTGACATTGATCGGCGACCGTTTGCAGGCTGCTGACCTGATGCGTCTGGGTTTGGCCAACGAGTTAGTGGCGGATGAGCAAGTGCTGGCGAATGCACGGGCGCTATGTCAGCGTTTTGCAGACTTTCCCGCTGGAACGCCGCAAAAAATTAAGACTGGAATGCGTGCACGCATCAATGACTCCGCGGATGCATGGTTTGATCGACATACTGCGGTGGCAGGACCGAGGGTTAAACCCAGTTCAATGCGCTGAGGTCAGTTGCAGCCGGCGATCGCTGTGGTGTCGCGTTATCTTGCATTGAGCAAAGTGAACAGAGCTACTCAGCCTTGATGAAAAGCTTGGAAAATTCTTGGTTAAGCCGTTGCCACTCTAGTTGGAGCCAGGGTGTAAACAGCTTTGTAGGATCCTTTAGCTCACGGTTCAGATGCTCAGGGCTGATCCAGCGCCAGGCACTGACCTCGGTTGTGTTGACCTGCGGTTCACCATTGAATTGTCCGATATATACCGAGCACAATTCATGCTCGCTGCCGAGATTTGCGAACTCTGCATGATATTTGAACTTATAAACGAAGCTTAGCTCGGTGCTGAAGCCCAGCTCTTGCTGGCAGCGCCGCATCACCGCTTCGGCCATGGTTTCGTTTTTGCGCGGATGCGAACAGCATGAATTAGACCAATACCCGCCCCACAGTCGCTTGTCGGGTGCACGTTGTTGCAGCAGTAGTTCGCCCTGATTATTAAAAATAAACAAGGAAAACGCGCGATGCAGAATACCCGACTCATCATGGCAGGCTGCCTTATCGAGATGCCCGAGTTCGCGATCCTCGTCATCCACAAGGATCAACAGTTCCGAATCATCTGAAACAATTTCTGAACGCTGAGGGTCGGTCATAGTTGTGGTTAATGGCAATGTGAGCAGCAATTGTAACGCTTCGCCTGGATTTCGCCTAAACTCCGCAGCTGCAATTTTATCAGTCTAAAGGCGGGCTAATGCGCAAATCTCCCGAGCAATACACGATATCCGTTGACGGTGCTGACATCGTTGTCTTCGAGTGGGCTGGCCAAGCCTCTGGGGTACAACAAGTGTTACTGGTTCATGCCACTGGATTTCATGCGCGGTGTTGGGATCAGGTGGTAGCGCTGCTGCCCCAAGATTGGCAGATCTTTGCGGTTGATATGCGTGGGCATGGACGCTCGGCGAACCTTGGACCGTTTACCTGGCAGCGCTTTGGTGACGACCTGTTACAGGTGTGCGCAGCATTAGAGTTGTCCGGCGCCATTGGGGTTGGCCATTCAATGGGCGGTCACTGTGTAACCCATACTTGCGGCCACGACGAACGTTTTTTTCGCCATCTTGTTTTGGTTGATCCCGTCATCATGGATCCGCAGCTCTACCAGAGCAGTTCGCGTCATCAATATGCGGATGTATCCGAGCATCCGATCGCGCGTCGGCGCAGTCACTTTGCAGACGCGCAAGCGATGTACGATCGCTATGCCGAGCGATCGCCCTACGCCCTTTGGAACCCCCGGGTATTTCGCGACTACTGTGACTTTGGAGTGGTACCGAGGGAGGACGGAGAGGGTATGGAGCTGGCTTGCCCGCCGGAGGTTGAGGCATCTATCTATATGGGCAATTTTGATTCGGACTTATACGATTTAATCCCCCACATCGATACGCCAGTAGTGGTGCTAAGGGCTGAACCTCGAGATCCTGAAAGTCAGACCATGGACTTTACGGCGTCCCCCACATGGCCTCAGCTTGCAAGTCAATTTCGTCATGCCCAGGATGTCTATTTGCCGGAGTTGACCCACTTTATCCCCATGCAGGATCCGCAGTTGGTTGCTGATTTCATTATTGCTGGGGCCAGTGTACAACCCGTTCAATCAGGTACAGAGTAAGCACTGAGGAACTTATTAGGAGGGTAGTGTGAAAATTAGTGTAGCCATGGCGTTCAGCCAGCATACAGCGGTGGACTTTATTAAAGACGCGGTACAACTGGTGGAGTCAAAAGGTGTGCATGGGATTTGGGTTCCCGAGCATGTTCTATTTTTCCCCGATTATGCTTCGACCTATCCTTATTCTGACAATGGCCGCATCCCTGGTAATCCTGAAGGTATTCTCGATCCATTTACGGCACTAACCTTTATTGCGGCCCACACCCAGCGTGTTCGCCTTGGTACAGGCATATGTCTGGTGCCCCAGCGGCAGCCGGTATATACCGCGAAAATGGTTGCGGACGTGGACTACTTGTCCAACGGCAGAATGGATTTTGGTGTTGGTATCGGGTGGCTGCGAGAAGAGTTCGAGAATCTTGATATGGACTTCGCTACTCGAGCTGCGCGTACAGAAGAGTATATTTTGGCAATGCGCGCACTGTGGTCTGATGGCGTTAGTGAATTTTCCGGCCAGACCGTCAACTTGCAGCCTTGCCATTTTAATCCAAAGCCTGTGCAAAAGCCGCATCCGCCAATTTATTTTGGTGGCGAATCAGACGCGGCCATGCGTCGCGTCGCGAGGCTCGGCGACGGTTGGTACGGTTTCGATTTAAGCCCTGAACAGTTGCAGGAAAAGTTAGTTAGCTTAGATGCAGCATTGGCGGCGACCGGTCGTAGTCGTGGCGACATTGATCTTGTGGTTGGACCTAATCGCCATCCGGTCAATGAAGACACCCTAGCGGCCTATATGGCCGCGGGTGTTGATCAGTTGGTGGTGCCGGTTTTTGCAGGCAAGCTAGATAAATTGTCCGATCGCCTAGATGCACTGATGGCCTTGGGTGGTGATTAACCCAAGTCGTTCAGAGCATCCTGATATTCGCGTATGCGCGCCAAATGGCCGTCGACATTTGTTGGCCCGGCATTATGTGTGGCGATAGCGATGTGGGTACAGCCCATATCACGCCATGCCCGAGCATGTTTTTGCCAGCGTTCTGGTGAGCCGCCGGAATATTGGGCCTGGGCCTGAATCCCAAAATTATCAAAGCTAAGCCCGGCAGCTTCGCGGGTGGCCTTAATCTTGTCGATGCAGGCTTGGGCTTTTTCGTTCGCACCCATCAATGGTATCCAGCCATCGCCGAGGCGTGCTACGCGATCTAATAGTGCCGGCGCCGAACCGCCGAACCAGATCGGAATCTGTTTGCTGGGGCGCGGATTAATGCTGGCTTTGTCTATGCGATGGTAGTCGCCGGTATAATCTAAGGAGTCTTCGCTCCAAAGTTTTCGCATAACTTCCACTTGTTCGGCTTGGCGGCGCCCGCGATTATTAAATGTTTCATTCAGACCCACGTACTCGAGTTCATTCCAACCTACGCCAACGCCAAGCCGAAAGCGGTTGTTGGACAGTAGCGCCACCTCGGCCGCCTGCTTGGCAGCCAGCACAGTCTGGCGCTGGGGCAAGATCATTACTGTAGTGATCATCTCCAATTTTTCAGTCACTGCGGCTATGAAGGCAAATGTTGTGAATGGTTCATGAAAGGCCACGTCTTTATCGTAAGCGCCGCGAAAACCGCCCTCACGATCTGGATCTGCCCCCAGCACATGGTCGTAGATTAATAGGTGGCTAATGCCCAGGGCCTCGACGCCTTGAGCGAAAGCCTTTATTGCACCGGGGTCGGTCCCGATTTCGTTGTGTGGAAATACCGCGCCAATTTGCATGTCCCCTCCTAATGTCCAAATGCTGGGGTCAGTCTACGATGCGGGGAGCGCTTATTTCTAGAGTGACTTGGCATTAGTGGAATTGTCTAACAGCGCGCTCCAATCGTGCGCTATTGCCGCTATACTTTGCGCCCATTTTTTTGATTGAGATCTCATGTCGGAGCCTGCTGACAACGCACCATTTTCATTTGTAGAAATGGAGCATGACATTCTTAAGTTATGGCAGGACACGGACGCGTTCCAACAGTCGCTGGCCAATACTCACGGCAAGAAACCGTATATTTTTTATGACGGGCCACCGTTTGCCACGGGCCTGCCCCATCACGGCCACCTTGTCGCCAGCACGATTAAAGATGTGGTGCCCCGTTATTGGACCATGAAGGGTCGCTATGTGATGCGCCGCTTTGGTTGGGATTGTCACGGTCTACCGGTTGAGCATGAGATCGACAAGCAGCTGGGCATGTCGGCCCAAGACGCGGTAGAAAAACTTGGCGTCGCTGGTTACAACAACGAGTGCCGGGCGATTGTCCAGCGCTATGTTAAAGAGTGGCGGCATACCATCACGCGTATCGGGCGTTGGATCGATTTTGACAACGATTACAAGACCATGGACGCCTGGTATATGGAATCTGTTTGGTGGGTGTTCAAACAGCTATGGGATAAAGGGCTGATTTATCAGGGCGTCAAAGTGGTGCCCGTATCCACCGCACTGGGCACGCCGTTAGCTAATTTCGAGGCCACATCGAACTATCAGGATGTGCAGGACCCAGCGATCACAGTGTTGCTGAAGCTGCTCGACGAAGACGCCTACCTCGCAATTTGGACCACCACGCCATGGACGCTACCGTCAAATTTGGCGGTTTGCGTGGGCGATGACATTGAATATTCGCTGGTGCGCGATGCAGATTCCGGTAAGGCGATCTATTTGGCGACTGAGCGGTTGTCCCACTATCAGGGCGATAGCGAATTTGCGGTACTGGCAACGGTGAGTGGCCGTGAGCTTGTGGGTAGACGCTATCAGCCGGTGTTCGACTACTTTGCTGAGAAATCAGCAGAAGGAGCTTTTGTGGTGATCAGTGGTGAATACGTCACCACTGATAGTGGCACCGGTTTGGTGCATCAGGCCCCGGCTTTTGGTGAAGATGACTACAAGGCATTTCAAGCCAGTGGGCTGGACGCATTTGCCTGTCCGGTGACGTTGCAGGGTGAGTTTACGGAAGAGGTACCGGATTTTTCCGGACGCCATGTCAAAGACGCTGATAAAGACATCATCGCAGCCCTCAAAGCCAGTGGCGCGTTGTATCGCCAAGAGGTGATTCAGCACAGCTATCCCTACTGCTATCGGTCTGATACGCCGCTGATCTATCGAGCCATTCCGTCCTGGTATGTGCGAGTCACCGCGATAAAAGACAACCTCAGGGCGGCCAATGAAAAAATAAATTGGGTGCCAGAGCACATTAAGCAAGGACGTTTTGGTAACTGGCTCGATGGCGCTATCGATTGGGCCATTTCTCGGAATCGGGTATGGGGTACACCGCTGCCGGTTTGGGTAAATGATGAAACGGGCAATGCGCTGTGCGTAGGCTCCATTGATGAGTTGTACAACTACACTGGGGTTCGGGTAGAAGACCTGCATCGCGAGCATGTTGACGCACTGACTTTTCAGATTGCTGGAGAGGCGGGCACGTATCGGCGCATAGAAGAGGTACTCGACTGTTGGTTTGAATCCGGGTCTATGCCTTATGCACAGCTGCATTATCCGTTCGAAAACGAAGACGTGTTTGAAGCTGGTTTTCCTGCCGAATTCATTGCAGAGGGATTAGATCAGACCCGCGGATGGTTCTATACCCTGACGGTGCTGGGAGCCGGACTATTTGACCAACCGGCATTCCGTAACGTGATCGTTAACGGCATGGTCATGGCTGAAGACGGCAAGAAAATGTCGAAAAGCCTGCGCAATTATACGCCGCCGGATGAGTTGATGGAGACCTATGGCGCGGATGCGCTGCGACTATATTCCATAAACTCCGGACTTGTGAAAGGGGAAGAGCAGCGTTTTGCCGATTCAGGTGTACGCGATATGGTGCGTCGCGCCTTGCTGCCTTGGTATAACGCCTACTCATTCTTGCGCACCTATGCAGAAATCGATGAATGGTCGCCGGAAAAAGGTCAGCACGAGGGCGACAACATCCTTGATCAATGGATTATGTCGCGCCTGCAGACTCTAAAACAAACCGTAGCCACGGAGATGGAGGGCTATCGCCTCTACAACGTGGTGCCGGCGCTGTTCGCATTCATAGAAGACTTAACCAACTGGTATATCCGACTTAATCGCGGGCGCTTTTGGGGTGCAGACATCAGCGCTGACAAAATAGCCGCCTATAGCACCCTCTATGAAGTACTGTTGGAGTTGTCAAAGGTGATGGCGCCATTCGCGCCGTTTTTGTCGGAGCATTTGTATCAGGCATTAGCGCAGCTTGCCGGTCGGTCGGCCCAGCCGAATTCAGTGCACCTGTGTGACTTTCCTGAGGCGGAGTCGGTCAAGGTGAAGCCTGGTTTAGAGACAGCGGTAGAGCGCATGCAGCAAGTCATATTGTTAGGGCGGCAAAAGCGTGAAGAAGTCAAAATTGGTCTGCGCACGCCGCTGTCCAAACTGACTATTGTAAATTCAGACCAGGCTCTGCTTGATGACATGCGTTCGATTGAGCGCTACGTGCGAGAAGAGCTAAACGTACAGGCGGTTGAATATGCAACTGATGAAGCCGCATTCATTGAATTGTGCGCAAAGCCAAACTTTCCGCTTTTGGGTAAACGGCTGGGTAAGCGCATGAAGGCCTTTGCCGCTGCAATAGATGCCCTTACTCCTGAGCAAATAGGTTTGCTGCAGCAAAATGGCACGGTGGAATTGACTGTGGATGGCACAACCGAGGTATTTAATGCGGATGAAGTTCGAGTGCAGCAGCAGGCCCGTGCCGGCACCAACACCATATCCAATAGTCAGATAGCAGTAGATTTAAACTGCCAGTTGACTCCTGAGTTAGTGCGCGGTGGTTACGCTAGGGAAGTGGTCAACCGTATTCAGCGGGCCCGTAAGGATATGAATTTCGCCGTCAGCGACCGCATAACAGTGCATTTTGCAGCCTCGGGCGAGTTAGCCCAGGCCATCGATGAGCATCGTGACTATGTCATGCATGAAACGCTCTGTGTCACTTTATCGAATGAGCTGGATGCGGATGCGGGCACGCAGACTGAAATCGACGGCCATTCCTTGGGTTTTACTCTGCGGCGTCAAGGCGAATAGCAGTGGTTGAGTTGCGCTATGAGTTTGTCCCGGGGAACACAGATTCGGGTCATCATGTGGGCAGCTATCGTCGTAGCTTGCCGGTCAGTTTGGTGCGCATGTATGAAAACGCCTTGGATTGGGAGCACTTACCGCATTTGCATGAGTCGAGTTTCAGTGACTTGGAATTGCTGGATTCCGGTGCCTGGGGATGGCGCGCCAAAGTGGTCGATCAGCGTAAGGGCACCGACAGCATCATTGAACTGCGTCTGGACCGAGCTGCCCGTCGCTGGATAACGCGCAACCTAGAGGGCCCCGCCAAGGGTGTAGAAATTTGGACTCACGTATTTGAGCTAACTCCCCAGAGTCTGGACATTATCGTGGATTTTTTTGTGCCAGATGTGGACGTCGCACAGCGTGACAAGGTGGGCAGAGCCTACGCACGCGCCTATGAAGTGCTATATGACGAAGATGTGCGGATGATGACCGAGCGGCAGCAACAGCTGGATCGGCGGATAGATGCCGTGGAGTCGGCAGACTCCCTGATGTTGGGTGCGGTTGAGGAAATTACCACGCCATTGACCTTTAGCCTATCTGATCGTTTCTTTGTCCTGCAAAAGGTGGACGCTGAGTGGGTGGTGTATCCGCAGCGATGTCCGCATCAACTCGGGCCTTTGGCTTTGCACCCAGACACGCCCGGCCAGGTTCATTGCTCGTGGCATGGCTACCGGTTTGATCTGCAGTCTGGCGAATGTCTGGGCAGCAGTAACTGTCGGCTGGGCCGGAGGCCGCAAGTGCAGGTTCAGGCCGATCAGTTAACTGTGCACTGGTGAGTTAATTACCCTTAAACGTGGGCGTGGATTTTTCCATATAACTCTTGATCGCCTCTTTACGGTCTTCGCTCGAAGCCGCCAGCAGATTTTGGTCTGCGTCCATGTGCATTAAGGCGTGGTTTAAGGCGTTGGTAATTTGATTGGTCGACTGTTTGATCATCTGTGCGGCGATGGGCGGCTTGTTAACGTAATGTTTAGCCATGTCTGTTGCCGCCGCCAGAAGATTTTCTCGAGGCACACGTTGGTCCAGTATGCCCCAGTTCAGAAGGGTCTCCGAGTGCATGCGTTCGCCGCCGATAACCAGTCGTTTAGCTCGTGCCGGGCCGATCAGATTGACGAGTAAGGGCAGACTTTTCCACATCAGGTTTATGCCGATATCGATTTCTGGGTATTGCATAAAACAGTCATCGCTGCCGATACGAAAATCACATGCTGTCGCAAGACAAGCACCCCCGCCCATGGCCGCCCCATGCCACGCGGCGATCGTAATTTGATCGATATCTAGAACCGCTTCGATGGCCCGCTCACCCATTCGCGCCCGGCGCCGGCGCAGTACCAACGGCATGTCGTCGGGTTCTCCGGGGTCCGTTAAATCGGCGCCGGAGCAAAAATGCGGGCCATTACCGGTAAGAACCACTACACGAATATCCGCATCGTCGCGCAATGACAGCGCAGCGTGCTCCACTTCCCATAAATGGGCGTAATTCATCGCGTTGGCCTTGGCGACGCGATTAAAGCGCAGCCACGCCACGTGGTCCTCTTTGTCGAGCTGAATATGCTCGTATGGGTAGCTAGCTTGGGGCATAAGTACTGCCTGTGGGGTAACACTGAGACCGCTGGATAATAACGAATGCAACAAAAAACGGGGACCACTTTCGTGGTCCGCGTTAGA
>MDSY01080598.1_pt1 | contig 16253 bp, 17 predicted proteins | sample 811131 | NCBI WGS metagenome assembly MDSY01 (sample SAMN05326643, study PRJNA326480) | marine metagenome | isolation source: seawater | place: Atlantic Ocean: South West | collected 2010
CACAGAAATCGTCTCCAATAAAGCTGATGCTCAGTGGACCTACAACAAAAACAAAGGGTATATGCCCATGGTGGGGCATGTGTCCGAAACGGGTCAAGTGGTTTCCTGTGACTTTAGGCAGGGCAATGCGTCCCCATCGAAGCAGAATCTTGAATTTATCCAACAGTGTCAAAACGCCTTGCCGCAAGGCTGCTCCGTAGGCGCGCTACGCATTGATGCCGCTGGCTATCAAATCAACATTATTAAGTATTGTGACCAGCAGGGCATCAAGTACGCCATTCGAGCTAGAATGACAAAGGCAGTGCGAGCACAGATGGATCAGCTGGACGACAGCCAATGGAGCTCGTTAGAGCAACGTAATAGCGAAGCCTGTGAATATCAGCAGACCTACAGAATGCCCCACTGCATTGGTGATTACGATCAAGCCTTTACCTTGGTGATTCAACGTCAGCGAATGAAGGGCCAAGGATCACTCATACTTGTGGACACCTGCGACAGTAAAACCCATTGCGCACAAGGGTATATGTACCGTGCCATTGCCACTAATCGAAGTGATTTGAGTGATAGTGAAGTGATTCACTGGTACAACCAGCGTGCCGAAGACAGCGAGAACCGCATTAAGGAGCTGAAATTAGACTTTGGTGGCGACACCTTACCGTGCAGTGATTTCCAAGCCAATGCGTTGTATTTTTTAATCAGCGCGTTGTCTTATAACCTGTTTGCGTTGATGCGTCAGTTGCTGCCAGAAGAGCTGGCTAACCACAGGGCCACCACCATACGCTGGCGCTTGTATGGCATGGCCGCCAAGGTGGTCAAAACCGGTCGTCAGTTGTGGGTTAAGCTGGAAGGAGCTCATTATGGCTTACTTGATCAAGTGCTTGCAGCACTCAGGAGGTTTGAGCCGCCGCCAATATAGTCAAAAACAAAAAGAGCTCTTTGCACGATCCATGTTTTTGGGTGAGTCTGACCAGAATTTAGTAAAAGGTCGCAATGTGCCTGAAATGAGTCCTACAACGTCACCGCCAGTAATAATCTGAGCGTATATTGTGGCTCAGGCCAGTGAATTAACTAAAAATTGCTCTAAATTGAGCGATTCAGACCGTGCCAACTCTCTATGTAGGGATTTGGGAGGCTGGTTAAGTTAGACCTCACGGGCGTCAGCTGGTAGAATATGCGGCCTAATTTCACTACCAGCATATAGCATATTCCCTTGATTACTACCGCAAACATCACCATGCAGTTTGGCGCTAAGCCATTATTCGAAAACATTTCAGCTAAATTTGGCAATGGCAATCGCTACGGTCTTATTGGCGCTAACGGATGTGGCAAGTCCACCTTCATGAAAATACTCAGTGGTGAATTAACACCGACTGCTGGTAATGTTTCCTTCTCTCCCAACGATACAGTAGGCACTCTAAGTCAAAACCAATTTGCTTTTGAAGAGTACACTGTAATTGATGCAGTCATCATGGGGGATGCCAAGCTGTGGCAAGTAAAACAAGATCGCGAAGCCATTTATAGCCAACTCGAAATGAGCGAAGACGATGGCATGAAAGTGGCTGAGTTGGAAGTTGAATTTGCAGAAATGGACGGCTACAGTGCTGAAAGTCGTGCTGCAGAAATCCTCACTCAAGCAGGCATTGACGAATCTTTCCACTGGGGGTTAATGTCGCAAGTTGCACCAGGATGGAAGCTACGAGTATTATTGGCTCAAGCTTTATTTGCTGATCCTGATATTTTGCTGTTAGACGAACCTACCAACAACCTTGATATCACCACTATTAATTGGCTAACAGAAGTACTAAGTCAACGTCGTAGTACCATGATCATTATCTCTCACGATCGCTACTTCCTAAACTCAGTGTGTACCCACATGGCCGATATCGACTACGGTGAGTTACGCGTTTACGCCGGCAACTACGAAGCTTACACTGCTGCATCTAACTTAATCCAAGAGCAATTGCTCTCATCAAATGCTAAGAAAAGTGCTGAACGTGAAGAGCTACAGCAGTTTGTGGCTCGATTCTCTGCTAACGCATCTAAAGCTAAACAGGCCTCCTCGAGAGCTAAAAAATTGGAAAAAATCCAGCTGGATGAAGTTGTTGCATCGAGTCGAATTTCTCCGTATATCGGTTTTTCCCCCATAAAAAACTCCACCGCCAAGCATTGGTAATAGAAAAACTTAGCCATGGTTTTGAAGGCAACTCTTTATTTAACAACGGCGAGCTTATTCTAGAGGCCGGCTCGAAGCTTGCCGTCATTGGAGAAAACGGTGTAGGTAAAACAACTTTTTTACGTTGCTTATTAGATCAACTTAAAGTTAATACTGGCGTCATCAAATGGTCAGAAAATGCCGCACTCGGATACTGCCCCCAGGACAGCACTAGCGATTTTAACTGCGATTTAACACTATTTGACTGGATTTCTCAGTGGCGTACACCTAAGCATGACGACCTTACTGTAAGAAGCATGTTAGGTCGCTTATTATTCACCGCAGACGACTACCTAAAGAAAGTAGCGGTATGCTCTGGTGGTGAGAAAAATCGTCTATTGTTTGGTAAGTTAATGATGCAAGACACCAACGTACTGATCATGGATGAACCAACAAACCACTTGGACATGGAAGCAATTGAGTCTCTTAACAAAGCACTAAAGGCCTACGATGGTACGTTAATTTTCGTAAGTCACGACCGCGAATTTGTATCCTCATTAGCTACTAGAGTGGTAGAGATTAAAGAACAATCATTAGTTGATTTCCACGGTACCTATGCCGAATACCTAGCTAAGCAAGAGTTAGATAACAGGTAAGGTAAGGTAACATTAAGGTCCACAAAAGCCAGCCACTATGCAGCTACCACCCACGGCGTACATTAATAACCCATCGCCATTGATAATGGGAGTTAGCGTAAAGGTATAACCACCAGCTGATGTGGTTCCAGTGCCTGTGATCGCACCACTACTACTGGATAGTGTGATGCTTTGAGTATTATCACTGGAACTAGCGGCAGGCATGGCCAGCTCTGCAAAGGTATCACAGGCGCTTATATCCTCGCCTGCCTGCAACAAACAAGCAGATTGGGCGATCCGTAAGGCATGGCTGTGTTGCACCACTTCCATAAACCGCGTTTTTTGCAGGTAGGTTTGATAGGTAGGTACGGCAAAAGCGGACAAAATACCAATTAAGGCTACTACTAATAGCAATTCAAGCAAAGAAAACCCTTTAGTTAGACCTGCCCTTTTAGCGTCCAAATCAAGACTATTATTGGGGGTATGCAACACATCACACTCCTGTGATTAGTTTTAATTTCCTTTTAAAGATAGCTCAGATGTGTATTTTTGCAAATGGCGTTACGAGTCAACTTTTGCTGTTGAGCTAATCTTGTTGGTTTACTGGTTCCAACAATGCACTAGAGAAGTCATTTTCCAACTCATCACCAGCAATCGCATAATCACCACTAGCCCAGGCACCCAAGTCAATTTGCTGACAGCGCTCACTACAGAAAGGTCTGTAGATGTTTTCTGGGTTCCAAATAAGCTCCTTTTGGCACTGAGGGCAAGGGTATTGGGGTTGAGAGGATTGACTCATAGTTGATGTTCCGTCATATGGCAAAGGTGCTGATGTAATTGTAATACTTGCTCACTAAGGTGGTGCAGATCTTGTTGATTATCCAGCACCCAATCAGCCTTGTCTAAACGTTGCTGTCGTGGCATTTGACTACCGATAATAGCGTCAATCTGAACCACCGCACTGCCATCTCTTTTGCAAGCTCGCTGCCTTTGTAACTGCACACTGGCGTCTACTACCACAACAAAATCGGTTTTATTATGTTGAGATGTTTCTAGTAACAAAGGGGACTCTAGAATAGCATAGATACCAGAGGCTGCGGCAAGTTGCTCGTGAATAGCAATAGTTATAAGTGGATGTAATAATGATTCTAACCACTGTTTTTGCACGTTATTGGCGAAAATTTTCTGACGTAAGGCGGCGCGATCCAAAGCTCCGTCCTTAAGTAATATTTGGCTACCGAAATATTTAGCGATATGGTTTAACGCAGGGCTGCCTTTTAGCACCACTTCTCTGGCCACCTGATCAGCATCAACCACCGAAATACCGATAGCTTTGAGCTGCGCACTTACAACACTTTTACCGCTGCCAATGCCACCAGTGAGACCTACAATCATATTTACTACCCCCTAAACCAACAAGGGACATTATATCAGTACTGCCATATAGTCACATCATTTGCCCTACTTGAAATAGTGGCAAATACAACGCCACCAGAATTAAACCCACAAACATTGCCACCAAAATGAGTAACACTGGCTCTAAAAGCTGTTCTAACCACTGACTTTGGCTTAGCACCTGAACCTCATAATAACTTTGTAATTGGGTAAAGCTCAAGGCTAAGTTACCTGCTGCTTCCCCTATACGGACCAGTTGCAACACTTGTGGCTGCCATGCCATTTTAGTTAATATCTGGCTTAGCTTTTGGCCTTGGTGAAGACCCACGATAGCCCTTTCTAGATCGCTAGATATCCGCTGCCAAGTGCTGCCATTAGCGGCTAAACGCAAGCAGTCCAGCAATGGCACACCCGCTTTAAAGGTAAGAGAAATTACTAAAAAAACGTCAGCTTGGCTGTGTAAATACATCAATCGGCCAAAGCCTGGAATATGCCACAGTAGCCATTCTAACCTCAGCTTAATTTTGGGCACAGACCAAAGCCAAAGAAACCCCATATAACCCAATATAAGGGCTGCTAGCACACCATCCGTGCTCTCCTTGGCAACATGGGAAAAATCTAGCAACCACCTTGTCAGAAGTGGCAGCTCATAAGCCCCTGTGGCATATAAATTAGCCACTTGAGGCACCACCCAATAAACGATCAACATGCAGACTGCCCAGCCACTAAGTAGTGTGACCGAAGGCATGAACAAGCTGCGCTTAAAACGACGCTTTAAGTTTGCCTGCCGTACACTTTGTTGGTGAATTTGAGTCAACAGCTGCGCCAACTCACCACTGGCCTCACCAGCTGCCACTAGCTGCACTATGGTGGGTGGAAATATTCGACTTTGTGACAAGGCCTTAGAAAAACTTGCTCCAGTTAATAGAGCACTTTGAAGCTGTATGAGTTCATAACGTAACCGGCTAGAGGCCCGTTCTAAATGAACCAGAGTGATACAAGTTAGCAAGGGTAAACCTGCAGTTAATAATTGGGCCCACTGACCCAATAAAATAAGTAAGTGTTTATGATCGATCCGTTGAGGCCAATGACGCTGCCAAGGCCAAAGATATTGAGACTTGTTAAGTTGAATACCTTCTAATGCCAGTTCAGATCGTAACAGCTGCTTGTTAGCACACCAGCGCACGCCACTAGTTTGAACATGCTTTGAATCCAAGCCATACCACAGCCACCAATGCCACATTACCAAGTCACTCGATTAACTTCAGCAAAACTGGTATGCCCTGACAGGACGCGCCACAATCCCTGACGCCAGACACCACTCTCACCCTTTAGCTCCTGCACCCTTCTTTGAGCCACTGAGTCGCGCTTATACTGATCCATTACCATTGGATCAAATACCCCAAAGCGGCCCTTATAGCCCTCATGACAAGCCTCACAGCCCACAGGCACACACAGATTCACTACGCCAAAACATAAATTGTAGCTTGCCACTGCCTCCAACCATTCTTCACTGCCCATTGCAGCCAGCTGCGGTGGGCTCATCGACTGCTTACATTGATTACACAAGCGGCGCACTAGGCGTTGATTAATAATTAAACTCAAACAGTAACTCAGGGCGAGCATATCCATCCCTAAACCGTGGCAGCGGTGCATGGCTTCACTAATACTACTTGTATGCATTGAGGTCAGAAGTAGGTGTCCAGTTTGTGCCGCTTTTAAGGCAACGTCTGCACTATCAAAGTCACGCAACTCACCTAACATAATCACATCTGGGTCTTGACGCAGCAAAGCCCGTAGAATATGACTAAAAGACAAGTTGATAGTGTTATTTACCGCCACTTGGTGCACACCCTGCAGCGCTATTTCTACCGGGTCTTCTACACTAACAGTATTAATATAAGGTGTTTGAATTTGTTTCAAACAGCTATACAAAAACATTGTTTTACCGCTGCCAGTAGGGCCCGTTACAAGAATAAGGCCTTGGGGTTTACGCAACTGACAATTAACAGTCTCCAGCTGTTCGGGTGATAGTCCTTGCTGGGTGATATCAATATTTTGTTGTTGCCACTGCAACCGTAGCACCAATTTCTCACCCCAGTGCCCGGTTAAACTACTACAGCGAATATCGACCCACTTATCGTTTAATTGCCACTGAAAGCTACCATCTTGCGGCCGGCGCGACTCACTAATATCCATTCCTGATAACAGCTTAATACGCACTATAATAGCGTCAGCAGTAGGTGCTGGTAATTGATCAAAGGGTGTTTTAAGCAGCTGCATAAGCCCATCCACGCGCATACGTACACGCATGCTCTGGGGAAAAGGCTCCAAATGTAAATCAGAAGCGCCAGCTACGGCGGCGATTTCTATCAGCTGGTCTGTCAAGGCAATGACGTTGTTAAGTGATACAGGGTTGTAAAAGGGAATATCAGACATCTACGCATCCTTGCGTTATTTACCGATGCTTTAAGCTTAGTTTATATTTTACCAATAACCCCTACTTTACCAATAACCCCTATGTTTCTTTATTTTAGTTCATCTCACCACTAAGCTGGCGTGCTAGGTCAACGGCATAGTTATCGGTCATACCGCCAATAAAGTCCATAGTGCAGCATAAGGCCTGATAGGCAGTGGCGTCTTTTGCAGGGCGATGTGTGCCCATCAGTGCAAGATGCTTTTCTGCTTTAAAAGATAGCCGCTCATCACCCGCTTGCTGGTCTACAGCTAATGCAGCAGGAACAAATCCATCCAACAATTTCTCAAGCACGGAATAAGCAGCCAACTCTGTCCGATGGCGCTCTGGTGCCAAGAAAATACGGTTTTTTGCCAACGCTTTAGCATCTCCGATCACTTGCTGAGTGACAGGGTCACAGTGGGATATTAGGTCACCCTCCAAGCAACCTTCTAATAAAGCGGGTATGTGCTGCATAAATGCATGTGCGGCTGACTGCACAAGATAGTCAATCACTTTACCGCGTAATAATGCCAAGCGACGAGTAGAGTAATATGCATCAACCATTGCCGTGCGCTGAGGCACAACTAAAGGCCCCGTAATCGGTGCCAACAACTCCAAAACATCTTGCTCGTCTAGAATACCCAGTTCTACACCGTCTTCTAAATCAATAATGGCGTAACAAATATCATCAGCAGCTTCCATTAGATAAACCAATGGATGACGACACCATTCAAAGTCTGCCTGCTGTAGCAGCCCTAAACGGCCTGCAATATCGGCAAGTATATGTTTTTCTGACTGTAAGGCACCAAACTTAGACTTACGCTCACACTGGATAGAGTTCGATAACCATGGGTATTTGAGAAAACTGCCCAAGGTAGCGTAGGTAAGCCGCATACCACCCTTAAACTGATGGTACTCTAACTGGGTAAGGGTACGCAGCCCTTGGGCATTACCTTCAAAATTAAGTAAATCCGCCTGTTCTGCTAGGCTTAGCCGAGTCATGCCACCTTGTTGTGCGTAGCTAGCAAACCAATGGCGAATTGAGCTCTCACCAAAGTGACCAAATGGTGGGTTACCAATATCATGGGCTAAACACGCTGACTGCACGATAGCACCTAGGTCATGGGGCTCGATCCAATCTGGCCAATTAACCTGATTTTTCAAGCGATGCCCCACCTGAATACCCAAACTGCGACCCACACTAGACACCTCTAAACTATGGGTTAGTCGATTGTGGACATGATCATTATGAGACAGTGAATGAACTTGGGTTTTATGCCCCATACGTCTAAATGCGCTTGAAAATATCAGTCGATCATAGTCTTTGTGAAATGGAGTGCGGCTTTGTTGGTGTTGTACTGTATAGGGCTTGCCAAAACGCTGATCAGCTAACAAACCTTGCCATGTCATGGCCATTGTTGATGTCCTTGTGCTTAAGTAACAAGCGCTGCTGTTACTCTGGATGGATATAATGCTCCACGCACAAAACGTGTCCTACTATACCCACCATAGTGTAAGTAATTGCTACTCTAGCACGATTATAGAACGAATGCGTGACAGGGTAGCGTCACTTATGCATTTGACATCTAGCAGTTGCTCTAAACTAGTAAACCCTCCTAGTTGCTCACGCAAGGCAATAATAGCTGTTGCCCTAACGTCACCTACACCATTAAGGGCCTCTGCAAGCTCAATAGCTGTGGCTGCATTGATGTTAATCGGTAGTGTACCTTGAGCTAGGGAGAGGGGCGAAAAAGACCCTAGGGTAATGGCAGCGGATAATAGCAATAAGGCTATTTGGCGAGTTAACTTCATAATCTACTCCTTGATTAAAAAAATGAGTCTCCAATTCCATGAGACTCACTAATCCTAGCACAAAATAATAACCACGCTAGGCTATCGTAAAAAGCCTTAGTTATTTAGGCTGTTATATAAGCTGATATAAACTCTACGATGTAAGCTGGTGGGTAGGCTGGTCGGCAACCTGCTGGGCAAGCTCTCGCTCAATCAACTCTAATGCTTTCATGGGATCATCAGCTTGCGTAATCGGCCTACCAATCACTAAGTAGTCGCTACCCGAAGCAATCGCTTGGGCAGGGGTCAAAATCCGTTTCTGGTCTCCCGCCACAGCAAAAGAGGGGCGTATTCCAGGGGTCACTAATTTAAAGTCCGGCCCTAACTCAGACTTCAATAATGCCGACTCTTGGGCTGAACAAACAACACCATCAAAACCCGAATCTTTGCTCAAGTGAGCCAATGAAAGCACTCGTTCCGCCGGTGATTGGTCTATGCCTGTAGCTTTCAAACCCTTAGCATCCATACTGGTCAGCACTGTTACTGCTATTAATAACGGTTGATGACCACCTTTGGCTTTGAGTGCAGATTGAGTTGTTTGCATCATCTCAACACCACCACTGGCGTGCACATTAACCATCCAGACCCCCATACGTGCTGCTACCAAAACCGCTTTTGCTACAGTGTTTGGAATATCATGGAATTTAAGGTCTAGGAAAATTTCGAACCCTTGTTGTTGTAATTGCTCGACCAACTGTGGGCCAGCTGCAGTAAAAAGTTCTTTACCTACTTTTAAACGACAGCAGGTTGGATCTAACAGCTGAGCCATAGCAATGGCCTGGGCTGCAGATTGATAATCCAAGGCCACAACAATGGGTGAATCTTGCTTCAAGTTACTCTCCTTCTAATCCGTAAATGGGTTTGGTGCTGCCCCACTGGTGGCAACTAGGACATTGCCAATGCATTGAGTTTCCCGCAAAACCACATTGCCGACAACGATACTGCGGCTTACTACTTTGTAGCGCTACAGTAAGACCTTTGAGTACTTGCAAACTATCTTTTGCATTCTCAGATGCCCATTGCATGTGTAGATCTATTAGATAGTTGAAGCCCTTTAAAGATGGCCTTTGACGCAATTTTTCGGTCACATAGGCGGCTGCATCAGACTCATTATTCTGGCCTATTTCGTGAGCCTGCGCTAATAATAAGCTAGTACATGGGTGTTGCGACATGGTTTGGCCCAACCAAGCTTGCCATCCATCGATGTCTGCTAACTCAATAAAGCATAAATGGAGCGGCTTAATTATTTCAGGTAACAGCTGGAAGTCTTGCTGAACCATGGTCAACAAGTGTCTTTTGGCATCTGTGTAGTTGACTTGCTGCATGCTTAATTGAGCTCGCAGCAAGCTCACCCTTGGGTTATCGGCATTATGGCGTTTAGCACGCTTTAAGTAGGCCAGACATTCTTGATGTTGCTTTGATTGTAAAAGTTCTTCGGCCAGTTCGCAGCAAAAGTGGGATAACCGATGGGCTAAATCGACGCTAGCTGATACGTTAGCCGCAGAGCCTGCGGCTAGGGCTTTGTGCCAGTCCTGCTCACGCTGGTATACATCCACTAACAGCTCTGTCGCTTTAGCTTTCTGCTGATTCGGTTGTTGAGCGACATCAAGCAGTAGTTCTTCTGCACGGTCCAATAGGCCTGCTTTGATAAAATCGTGCGCTAATTCCAGTTCCGCAAGCATCAACTGTTCTTGATCTAGACCTTGGCCAGAAAGCAGGTTTTGATGAATTTGGATGGCTTTATCGACTTCGCCACGGTGCCGAAACAAACTTCCCAAAGCTAAGTGGGTGTCTACAGTTTGAGGGTTAACTTCTAAGGCATGGATAAACAACTCCAACGCCTCATCTGTTTGCTGGTTTAACAGGTAGTTAAGGCCACGATAATAATCAGCTTGTAAACCCAATTGAGAATTTTTTTTTTGCCGACTTTCTCTTTGACCTAACCACCAACCAATACCTACAGCAGCTATTAATACAATAATTAATGAGGCCTCCATACTTAGCGGGCAACCTTATTATTCGACTGAGTCAATTTAGACAATTGACGCTGTAACTGAGCATTTTGACGCTTCAATTTAAGAGTCACAAAGCTGTAGATAAATGCACAAAAGAGCACACCCATCGCCAAGCTTAATAACATTAAAATAGCCATACTCATTGGGGGTAATTGAAAGAAGATAAGATCTAAAGAAGCGGCTTGGCTATTGCGTGCGCTAAACAACACACCAACAACCAAGGCCACCATGATGATGATGACGAACAATACTGCCTTTATTAATTTCACGTATTAATACCTAATCAGGGTGGTTGAAGCACTGCCAACCTTTATCGACGATAGTCCATTATAGACTATCGTTTACCTGATCGCGTAATTCTTTACCTGGTTTAAAGTGAGGCACATACTTTGCTGCTAATTCTACTGATTCGCCAGTTTTTGGATTGCGCCCGGTTCTGGGCGCTCGATAGTGTAAACAAAAGCTGCCAAAGCCTCTTATTTCAATTCGATCTCCTGCTGCCAAAGCATCGGCCATATGGTCAATAATAGCCTTAACTGATTGCTCCACATTCTTCACAGGAATACCTTCGAAGCGACCAATCAAATTTTCAATGAGTTCAGACTTACGCATAGCCTATCCTTTTTATTATTTTTTAAGCTGTTCCTTAATCAGATCACCGATAGTGGTCGGCCCTTCAGATTCAATCGACTTGGTATTCAGCTCCTGCATTTGCACACGTTGTGCAGCTACTTCCTGCGCCCTGATTGCCAAACTTATAGAGCGGCCTTTACGGTCTAAGCTGGAAACAAAGCTAGTAATCGATTGACCTTCTTTAAAGTCTGAAAGTTCTTGTCCATGAGCTAATTCGCCACGTTTTAAGAAACCTTGTACATTATCAGCTAGGTCAACCAATAAACCGCCAGAAGTAACCTCTGCAATGGTGCCAATGACCTCCGCACCCTTGCCGTTAGCCGTTACATAAACGGAGAAAGGGTCACCTGCCATTTGTTTGATACCAAGAGCCACACGTTGACGCTCCGTATCAATAGATAAGATCACCGCTTCGATATGCTGGCCTTTCTGGTAGCTTTCCAACAAGCTTTCATCGCTCTTATTCCAGTCAACATCCGACACATGAACAAGGCCATCAATACCATCTTCTAGACCGATGAATAGGCCAAAATCAGTCTTAGAGTTTAGTTTGCCAGAAACTTTGTCACCTTCTGAATACTGCTTAGAGAAGGCAACCCAAGGGCTTTCGCTGCATTGCTTCATGCCTAAAGACAAGCGACGCTTCTCACCGTTGATATCCAGGATCATTATTTCAATTTCTTCACCAACAGATACCATTTTAGATGGGTGCAAGTTACGCTTCATCCAACTCATTTCAGAGGCGTGGACTAGGCCTTCAATACCATCAGAAACCCGAGCAAAACAACCGTAATCTGTGACTGTGGTCACTGTGGCAGACAGACGACTACCAACAGGATAAGTGTCTGTGAAGCTGGTCCAAGGATCCTGCTGCAGCTGCTTTAAACCTAAAGAGACACGTTGTTTTTCGGCATCAAATTTCAATACTTTTACTTCAATATCAGCACCCGCTGTTAACATTTCACTGGGGTGTTTAATACGTCGCCAAGCAATGTCAGTAATGTGCAGCAAGCCATCCAGCCCACCTAGATCAATAAAGGCACCATAATCAGTTAAATTCTTCACAAAGCCTTTCACTACCGCACCTTCTTCGAGTGTCGATAACACCTGAGCACGCTGAGCTTTGTTGGCTTCATCCATTAAAGCTCGGCGAGACACAACAACATTGTTGCGCAGCATATCGAGTTTAATGATCTTGAATTCTAGATCAATGCCCTCTAAATGAGACACATCTTGTAACGGGCGGGTATCAATCAAGGAACCTGGGAGGAAGGCACGGATGCCACCTAATTCGACATTAAATCCACCTTTAACACGAGCGCTAATAACGCCAGTAACAGTTTCGTCATCAGTTTGGATTTTTTCGAGTTGATGCCAACGTTCCATTTCACGAGCACGTTCACGAGATACTTGGGTCGCACCTAAGCCATCTTCAATTTCCTGCAGGGCAACTAAAACTTCGTCCCCAACAGCAACTTCTAGCTCGCCAGCCTCATTAAGAAATTCACTGCGTGAAACCACGCCTTCAGACTTTAAGCCAACATTAATGGTGACAACTTCACTATCAATAGCAATGACTACACCAGTAATCAAAGAACCCTTTTTCATCTCTACCTGTTTAAGACTTTCTTCAAACAAGTCTGCGAAACTTTCGCCCATGGTAATACCCGATGAGGTTGACGATGCGCTCAGAACTGACTAGCAGTGCGGGCGTCTCGAGATACCTCTTGTTAGTTAATGTTAGGTAAAAGTATTATAAAACACCTTTACTATGAATAATTGTGAGAATCTTTTGTTCCACATCTAAAATGCTCATGTGAGTACAATCAATTACTAACGCATCGTCTGCAGGTTTTAAAGGAGCGATAGTACGATTTTCGTCGCGCTCGTCCCGCTGCTGAATATCCATCAGTATGTCCGACAGGCTAGCACTCAAACCTTTGCTTTTCAACTGTTTATAACGTCTATCCGCCCGTTCTTGTGCGCTAGCCGTTAAGAAAACCTTTACTGAGGCTTCTGGAAAGATCACTGTTCCCATGTCGCGCCCATCTGCAACTAAACCTGGCAATTCTGCAAACGCTCGTTGACGCTCTTGTAAAGCCTTACGCACCAGGGTGAGGCTTGCTACCTTTGAAGCATTCATGCCACACGCTTCAGTGCGAATAGAAAGGCTCACATCCTCCCCTTCCAACACAACCCGAACACCATCACCGTGGGCTTTAAACTGCACGTCTAAACAAGCGGCAATATCAGCTACAGCCAACTCATTTTCTGGGCTAACACCATGGTGCTCTGCGGCTAAAGCCACTAAACGATATAGCGCTCCACTATCTAGTAAGTGATAACCTAAACGGTCCGCTAGTATTTTACATAATGTACCTTTGCCAGAGCCACTAGGGCCATCGATGGTAATGATGGGGACATTTTTCATGACTGAAATTCCTCGTCAAGTGTCATACCTACCATACGCACTAGTTCGACAAAGTTAGGGAAAGATGTAGCCACATGAGCACAATCTAAAATTTTCAATTCAGCTGAAGCCCGCAAAGCAGCGATAGTAAAGGCCATAGCTATACGATGGTCGTGGTGAGTGACAATCTGTGCAGATTGAAACTGTGCAGCTGCACCCATACCTTCAATAATGGCGCCATCTACCGTGCCTTCAATGGTAATTCCCATTAACCTTAGGCCATCTACCATCGCTTGAATTCGGTCACTTTCCTTTACTCGCAACTCTTCTGCCCCAGTTATAATTGTCGTACCCGTCGCACAAGAAGCTGCAACCATTAATGCTGGAAATTCGTCAATAGCTAATGGCACTTGGTCTTCTGGCACATGAATACCTTTGAGTGGCGCATATTTGATATGTAAGTCGGCTACCGGTTCACCGCCCACTTCTCGTTCATTTTCAACGGTAAGATCGGCGCCCATTAAACGTAGGATGTTAACCACACCGATTCGAGTAGGGTTCATGCCAACGTGCTCAATCACCAGGTCTGAACCTGGGCAGATAGCAGCGGCTACTAAAAAGAAAGTTGCTGATGATATATCTGATGGCACATCAATGTCGGTGGCCTTAAGCTGCCCTTGACCTACAATAGAACAGGTATCAGCTGATCGTTCAACCCCATAGCCAAACCCTTTAAGCATACGCTCTGTGTGGTCACGGGTGGGTGCTGGTTCGGTAACGCTAGTCTTTCCTTGAGCATACAAACCAGCCAACATGACACAAGACTTCACTTGCGCACTGGCCATAGGTAAGTCGTAATGAATACCCGTTAACTGTTGGCCACCTTTAATTTTCATTGGTGGACAGCCACCCTTGGCAGTATCAACTACAGCACCCATTAAGCGTAATGGTTTAGCCACCCGTTCCATAGGACGCTTGTTTAGCGACACATCACCACTAAGCTCCACATCAAATGCTTGGCCCGCCATTAAACCTGCCATTAAGCGAATAGTAGTACCCGAATTGCCAACATAAAGTGGACCAGGTGGCGGTTTAAGACCATTAAGACCGACACCGTGAACCACAACTTTACCTTCTGCTGGGCCTTCGATAACAACACCCATATCACGGAACGCTTGTAACGTTGCCATAGCGTCTTCACCTTCTAGAAAGCCACTGATATGGGTAGTGCCGTGCGCCAAAGCGCCGAGCATTATGGAGCGGTGCGAAACAGACTTATCTCCAGGAACACGAATGCGCCCTCGGACTTGACCGCCTGGGTGTACGTTAAAGTGTTTTGTATTTGTCATAGTTCCAGTATAGGCAGAGTTTGCCAATATTTTTTCAAAGTGATGTCGTGCACTGCGTGCTCTAGTAAAAATGCCCATCATAGTTTGACTATCACCAGAAGCAACAGCCGCCCTCAAATTTGCTAACCCATCAGTAAACTGATCTAAGGTTTTAAGACAGGCATCACGGTTGGCTATAAATACGTCATGCCACATGGTTGGGTCACTACCTGCAATACGAGTAAAGTCTCTAAAACCTCCCGCTGCGTAGCGAAAAATGTCTTTGTTGTCTGTATTTGACGCTAACGTGTCAACTAATGAAAAGGCCAAAAGGTGTGGTAAATGACTAGTTGCAGCCAACACCTCATCGTGCCTTTCAATGTCCATCAATAAAATCTCACTACCCACACCTGACCATAAATCAGCTAAAACCTCTATGGCTTGCGGATGGCTGGCAGCTAAAGGAGTAATAATGAATTTATGATCAACAAATAAATCTATATTAACCGCATTAATGCCACTGCGCTCAGACCCAGCAATGGGATGCCCAGGTACAAAACCTGGTGGAGGCATGCCAAACACGTCGTAGGCTGCAGACACAATGCTACCTTTTACACTACCTACGTCGGTTAACAGCGTATGGTCGTTTATGTGTGGTGCCACTTGGGCCAGAACCCTTTCCATAGATTTAACAGGAACAGCCAACACTACCACATCCATTTGACCGATAATGGCGGCTAAGTCGATCACTTGATGGTCGATTACGCCTTGGTCCTGTGCCTGCTGCATACTAGCGTGATCTAAATCATAGCCCCACAGCTGATGCCTTTGAGTGCGCTTTAAGGCTAAAGCCAAAGAACCACCAATAAGGCCTAAACCTAGTACTAATACTTTGCCATGGCAAAAGGGCTTAAGCGACTTAGTTACCAGACAATTCGGTGCTATTTCCGGTGCCATTTCCGGTGCCATTATAGTACCGCCTGCGGATAGGAACCTAACAAGCGCACTTCTATTGAGTCTTGATCTAGGTCTTTGAGCACTTTTTGAACATTGATGTCACTATGATGGCCTTCAAAATCAATATAAAACACATAACCCCACGCCCCCTGCCCTGAAGGCCTAGATTCAATGCTTGTCATGCTCACGCTATGGCGATGGAAGGGCTCCAATATATTATATAAAGCACCAGGCTTATTGCGAGCCAACACCAATAAAGAAGTTTTATCTTGCCCTGAAGCCGGTACTGCAGTGTGACCAATAATCAGAAAACGTGTCGTATTGTCAGGTTGATCTTCAATGTTTGCATGCTCAACATCTAGCTCATACAGCTGTGCTGCCATGGTGCCAGCAATAGCCGCTACCTTACCCACATCTAC